>CAJIAL010000771.1_pt1 | contig 27311 bp, 21 predicted proteins | sample 9199091 | NCBI WGS metagenome assembly CAJIAL01 (sample SAMEA7708270, study PRJEB35096) | sediment metagenome | biome: marine neritic benthic zone biome [ENVO:01000025]; feature: sediment [ENVO:00002007]; material: shallow marine sediment [ENVO:03000034] sea grass bed [ENVO_01000059] ... | reverse complement strand
TAATGTCGCCGGTCTGATGAGGTTGTAGGGATAGATGAAGTATTTGAGAGCGCCGCTATGATTGGCCAGCTTCTGGAAGAAAGGGAAGGACAACAACCTATTGGCTCTGCTCACGCTGGTTGGCAAGAGCGTAGGGTAAACAATTGCTTCCCTTTGTCTAACCAAATGACCCACCGGTCGTGGTCAAGAAAAACCAGGAGGAGCGTCAAGAGAATGATATGTTGAAAGAAGTCATGCCTAGCCATGACATAGAGCCCAAGCTGGAAAAGGATCCCGCCGACCAAGAAATAAGGAGTAGTCTGGCGAACGATCAGCGAGACAAAGAAAAACAACTCAAACAGCACTGTAAAGATGGACAGGAATATACACAGTGTATGTTGTTGTGCTAACCAGATACCCAGTGGAATTGCCCGGTGTATAGCGTCGTCGAAGAGGTAGCTTTGCAGTGTATAGCCGTTCATCCATGCGAGGCCACCATATACCATTTTGGTCAGACCAGTAGAAAAATAGGTGAGAGCGAGTAAGACATGAGCAAGCTTCAGCGGCCAGATAGCCGTCTCTCTCCTGTCCGCAGCTCTTGTGTTACCGCTGCCATCGCGATGTTGACGGCGCCACATGAGCGCATCGACAGAGAGCCGCCCACCTGAGGGTGAGAAGGCGAGGAGCATGAGGAAAATACAAAAGATCGTTTCAGTGTGGTGTATGTCAGCGTACGAATATCGATGGGCGACAAAGATCCAATTCCCCAACGCAAAAATGAAGACTGATAGACGTGTGAAAAGTCCGAGCAAGGCGGTTATTCCTGCTATGACAGTCACCCAAGAGAGCAGAGTGAAGGCGGTGGGTGTGAAGAACACCGCGTCCGGGACTATTGCAGAGATCACGCGAATAAGAAGCTGCGGGTCGATGAACTCCGGGTTCTTTTCCAAGACGTTGAAATGGTATACTAATGAATCGTGTCGAGGAGAAAGCCAGAACAACTGGGCGGCAACGACCACAATCCGACTCACAGAGAGACTTAGAGTGGTGGTTTCGGGAAACCAGTACGCATTCCACTGATCAACCCATCGCTGCATGTGTTTCAGTCCTTACGATCTCGAGTCGACGACCCGATACATAACGGCCGGATTGTCTTCTGTGACGACGCCGGAATCGGTGACGGTGTAAGTCGTACTTTCAAAACGGAAGGCGACGATAGGATCCTCTCGATGAAGATTGAGCCGATCAGCAAGCCGCCGGGCAGCAGAGACATCACCTTTCTGCATCGGCCTAAAATACAATCTTTTCAGCGCAAAGGAGCTCAACCCACTTTGCCACGGCCCAATTTCCAATTCATCACCCCGCGACGTCATTCCAATATAGCGTCTTATAACGCTCCGGATTGGACCTGGAACGCGGGAATTTTTGTACATAGCCCATATCATGACGGGCCACAATGTCTCTCTTTTCCCCTGAAGTCTTTGGAGAACTGGCAAAGCGTGGAGTCCAATGACAAGTATGATGAGTATAGAAATGAAGAGTTTAGGCTGGCCCATATGCGCCCACCTCTCGTCGAAATTTTCTGTTTGCACCAGGATGGATCATGCCGAGCTACTTTCTCCCGCTCTTAGCGCGACCCCGTGTAAAGGCAATCCCACGGAGAGCCCCGACCGTTCCAATGACGATGCCATAACCAATGAGAGAAAGCTCAATGGCTCTATCGAATACGAAGGCCTGGAAACTCTCCGTCACGCTCAAAAGGCTTGCCCCTATCGCCGTAGAGACGAGCAACATGGGAATGAAGCCGCTAGACCGCCGTGAGCAAAAGATGGAAAGGAAAAAACTCACAGGGAAAAAAAGAAGAAGCTATACGCGATTTGGGCAAGTGGGCCTTTGATATAGATTTTCACCTAAACAATTGCACCGAGATGCTCCCTAGCGGTGACCATTCACAGGTCTTCCGAATTGAGTTGGGTCAGCATCTTCATCTCTACGCTGGGGGCTCAAAACCTCTCGGAGGGCGTAGATTGGCTTATTAATAGTCTCGTAGTAGGTGCGGATTTGAATTTCTGCGAGAATGCCTATACCGACAAATTGCACTCCGACTAAGGTCAGTAAAATTCCTAACAAAAAAAGCGGACGGCTCGCCAGAGCCAGGCTGAAGAAGAGCCGACCCAGCACAAGATAGCAACAAATCGCCACCCCGGGCAGGAAGGTCAAAAGACCAACCAGGCCAAAAATCTGCAGGGGTTTCGTCACAAAGGAGAGAAAAAATTTTATCATTAACAGATCCAACAACACCCGGACAGTTCGAGAGATACCGTATTTTGAACGTCCGTTTAACCTAGGCCGGTGGTTTACGGGCAATTCTGCTATGCTAGCGCCATTGCCTCCTATCAGAGCAGGGATGAACCGATGCATCTCACCATACAGCCGAAGCTCCTTAATCGTCTCTGCCCGGTACGCCTTCAAAGTACAACCATAGTCATGGAGGTATGTTCCCGTTGTTTTGCTTATCAACCAATTCGCTACTTGTGAAGGAAGCCTCCGCAGCCAGAACCCATCTTGTCGGTTCACTCGCCAACCACTCACAACATCATACCCTTCGTCTAACTTCCTCAGCAGCAAGGCGATATCCTTGGGGTCATTTTGAAGGTCCGCATCTAAGGTAACGATCGTTTCCCCATGAGCATAGTCAAACCCGGCGACCATAGCGGCCGTCTGGCCAAAGTTCCGCCGTAGCCGCACCACATGCACGCCCTCATCCCGCCTATAGAGCTGGCTCAAAAGCTGGTATGTGGCATCGGTGCTGCCATCATCTACAAATATTATCTCCCATGTTCGCCCGAGCTCCTCCATCGCCGATTTAAGAGCGTGATACAGAGGCGGGACGTTCTTTGCCTCGTTGAATAGCGGAATCACAACCGAAACTTCTGGCTGACACCGGACTCCATTCTGGTGTTCCAGTACATCAGATTTCACGGTTTCTTCTTTAGACACAGGAATCTCGCCCTCCAAAACAATACACCGAGTAGCTCATACACCACTCCCAGGGCCGAGAGCGGTTGTCAACAGCAAATTAATCTAAGAATCGCTGAGCTCAATTTTTCTCTTGCAACCGCTCGAGGATCTCTTGCCCCACAAATCCCACACCGAGATATAGGCTTTCCGAGAATGTTTCGTGCGCCATTAGGCTGTCTTGGCACCGAGCGTTTCACCGTAGCGCGCCATCAGCACCGTGATTTCGCTGGGCGTTTGAGCAAAATGCAACAAGGCGCGGTCCACTTCCGCTTTCAAGTACGAGAAGTCGGGAAAATACTTCAAGAGCGTGGTCTCTTTCATGATCTTCTTCCACCGGTGTTCAATCGGATTGAAAGCAGGCGAGTACGACGGTAAGTGCTCGATCGTCAAACGAGCCGCGTGCGCCTTGAAGAAGTCTTGCATGGCTCGGCTGGTATGATAGCGGGCTCCATCTTGAATCACGACGACGTGACGCCGCGTTTGAGCCAGCACATCGAGCAGAAAGGACGCGTAGCGCTCTGAGTTCAACCGCCCCTGATGCCCTGTGGAGAACAACTGTCCGGCGAAATCGTCGATAAGTCCAAAGACTTTGTCGCCTTGGCGCTTGCCGCTGGTGCGTACTTCGGGTTGCTCCCCTTTGGGAGCCCAGGTAGAGCCACAAGATCGTATGTTCTCTCGGCTAGCGCCGCTACATTCCTCTTCATGCATAAGGACAGCTGACCAACCTGGATTGCTTCAATCCTGCTCCGTAACTTTTCGGCGACTTCTTGCACCTGGGGTGCTTGGAACATGCTGTCCTTATGCCCCGGGACCTCTATCCACTCTACCCCCCCCGACACGAGATCCGGCCATGGGTACGGAGACAACCGCGCCCGCTCCCCATCCACTAAACAGGTCACCCGCCCTGGATATACCTGCGGTCGATACTGGCGCCGTGCCCGCGAAGTCTCACGTCGTCCTGGATATTCTTGCGGTGCCGCCTGCACCACCACCTCCGTCATTCTCTCCAAGGCCCTCATGGCATACCTCGCCTGCACCCACCGCAACACTCCTGCCAACCCCTTCTTCGCCTTCCGTGCCGTCCATCGTGATGAGAGCCCGAGTATATGCAGCAAGAACGCCATCGGGTGGTGGAGATTGTGACGACAATACCGGACACGATACCCAAACGATTTCAGCGTCGGTGGAACGACGGGATCCATCAGGGCCAGCAAGGCGACGTCCTGCCCTTGGGCCCGAAGCTGTTGGGCCATCTCCAGGGCCACGAAACACCCAAAACATCGGCCGCCCAGCAGATACGGCCCCTCAGGTTGCACGGTACGGATTTCTCCAAGGTAGTGGGCCGCCATGTCCTCAATCCGCTCGTGAAAGGGGAGGCCATCGTGGAGTCCCTGGGTTTGGAGCCCATACACCGGTTGCTCAGATCCCAAATACCGTGCCAGATCACGATAAAAGAGCACCTGGCCCTCCCCTCCATGGACTAAGAAGAGCGGGGGCTGGGTGCCCTCTGGTTGAATGGGCACCAACGAGGACCACTGCGGCGCTCCGTCTCTTCTGCCGGCGATTTGTATGTGTTCAGCCATACGCGCCACGGTGAGTGCTTCCTCGAAGAGGCTGAGCACGGGCAACTCCACCTGCATGGCTGCACGCACGCGGGCAAGGAGCTGGGCAGCCAAGATCGAATCTCCCCCAAGCTGGAAAAAATCGTCGTAGATCCCCACTCGCTCGATTTCTAAAACCTGTGCCCAGATCTCCGCCAGCCGCTCCTCTAACGGCGTACGCGGCGCTGTATATGGAGGCTGTGTGTCAGCCCCCGACTGATCAAACGTTGTCAGTCCCAGCTTCTCGGCCAGCCCAATGCGTTGCAGCTTGCCTGTCGGACCTTTTGGGATTTCATCAATAATCACGATCTGTCGCGGCACCTTGAAATCGGCCAGGCGTGCGGCAGCAAATTCTCGCAGCTCCGGCTCTGTCGCAGCAGTGTTCTCCCGTAATACCACCGCAGCAGCGACTTCTTCGCCAAGTCTGGCATGGGGCACCGCAAAGGTGACGACTTGGGCAATGGCTGGATGATCCATGAGCACCTCATCGACTTCTCGCGGCGCGATCTTTTCTCCCCCTCGGTTGATGATCTCCTTGAGACGCCCCGTAAGGAACAGGTAGCCCTCAGTATCCAGGAACCCAACATCCCCCGTCCTGAACCAGCTTTGGGTGAAGGCCCGCTGGTTAGCCGTTGGATTGTTCTCGTAGCCTGGCGTGACATTTGCCCCACGAATCACGACCTCGCCCCTCTCCCCCGGAGGCAGCAGGTTTCCCCCCCCGTCCATAATGGCAACCTCGGGTCCCGCTGCCACCCCGACCGACCCGACCTTGCGCTGTCGCGGTGGCAGCGGGTTACTGGTCATCTGATGGCAGGCCTCCGTCATTCCATACGCCTCGATCACGGGAGCATCGAATGTCTGCTCTAACTCCGTCATCACCTGTGGTGGCAATGCAGAGGAGGAGGAGCGGATGAACCGCAACGGGCAGCGGGAAATGAGTGCACGGTTGGCCTCAGCACGGGCTAGGATCGCTTGATGCATGGTAGGAACTGCCGTGTACCACGTCGGCCGACACTCCTCCAACCAGGTAAAGAACCGGGGAGCATAGAAGCCCGGGGCACACACCACACTGGCTCCGGCCGCCAGCGACGACAGGACCGCCGCAATCAGGCCATGAATATGAAAAAGTGGCATCACGTTCAGGCAGCGATCCTGCTCGCCCAGGGCCAAGGCGGCGCGAATATTGTACGCCGACGTGCACAGGTTAGCGTGCGTCAGTGGCACGATTTTGGGCCGTGACGTCGTGCCTGATGTATGCAGAACTAATGCCACCTCGTCGGGCTGGGCAAAGCCTCCACGATCAGGGCCCGACTGCTTCTCACCTCTCAAGGTAAACAACCCGGCCTCTGCTTCGAGGCAGGGAGAGAGTTCGAGAACGGGAAGACCGTGCGCGTGAGCAACCGCTCTCGCCGGCGAATCCATGTCAGACTGAATCACCAGCGCCTTGGCTTTTAGGTCTGTTAGATAAAAATCAAATTCATGCGCCCGATAGGCGGGGTTCAGCGGGGCACTGACTGCCCCAGCAGCGACGGCGAGAAAAGCCACCGCCATCTCAGGACCATTTGGGAGCACCAGCCCGACCCGGTCATTGCGACCCACTCCGAGGGTGTTCAGTGCCTGCACGATAGCATCCACCTGCGTGCGCAGCCGGCTGTACGTGAGCGGAACCCGCCCTGGAGCGGTAATCGCCACCGCCTCGGGATGCTGGATCGCCTGGACTGTCAATAACTGGGAGAGACATAACGCCTGGGGATGAGGTTGGACAAGATTCTTCAGTGTTGCTCGCTTTGACATTTTTTACCGCCATACATCATTTTTCTACTACTAATACATCATTTTTCTACTACTAATACATCATTTTTCTACTACTAAGTGTGGATCTTCCGCGTGGGCCGATCCTGCACAAGACCGCAATTTTTCTGCCAACCCTTGCACGTGAGGTTCTTGAAACATGCTCTTCTGATGCCCCGGGACTGACAACCACTCGACCCCCCCTGCCGTCAGCTCTGGCCACGGGTAGGGCGAGAGCCGTGCTCGCTCACTGTCCACAAAGCAGACGATCCGGCCAGGGTAGACCTGTGGGACGTAACGCCGGCGAGCTCGGGAAATTGCAGTCCGGCCCGGGAAGCTCCCCGGTAAGGACCCCAAGAGCGTCTGGGCAAGCTGATCCAGAGGAGAGCAAGGATAAAGCGTGGACAGATGACGACACGTGTGGCCCAGCGACTTCTTGGCTTTCCGGGCGATCCATCGCGACGAGAGTCCCCCTAGGTGCCGCAGCAAAGCGAATGGATGGTGCAAATTGTTCCGACAATAACGGATGCGATACCGGAACGATTTCATCGTCGGGGGCACAATGGGATCCATGAGAGCTAGCAGGCCCACCCCCTGACCCTGAGCCCGGAGCTGCTGAGCCATCTCCAAAGCGACCAGACACCCAAAGCATCGTCCGCCCAGCAGATACGGTCCCTCAGGCTGCACGGTGCGCAGTTCTGTGATGTAGTGGGCCGCCATGTCCTCAATCCGCTCGTGAAAGGGGAGGCCATCGTGGAGTCCCTGGGTTTGGAGCCCATACACCGGTTGCTCAGGCCCCAAATACCGTACCAGATCACGATAAAAGAGCACCTGGCCCTCCCCGGCATGAACTAAAAAGAGCGGCGGCTTCGTCCCCTCCGGTTGAATAGCTACCAACGAGGACCACTGTGGTACCCAGCCCTCCTGGCGAAGAATCTCCGCGAGCTGCTGCACAGTGGGGGCTTGAAAGAGGGTCGCCAGAGGGAGCTTCTTGCCAAAGTGCTGCTCGATTTGGGAGAACAAGTGCACGGCCAATAGGGAGTCCCCGCCGAGAGCAAAGAAATCGTCCCATACGCCAATGGGCTGGCGGCCTAAGATCTCTTCCCACATCTTTGTCAGTTGGAGCTCTAGCGCATCCTGTGGTGCTACAAACGAAACCTCCAACTCAGGTCTCGTCTGGAGTTTTTGGGCGGTCACTGCCTTGAGAATCTGTTCCGCATCATACAGCTCCGTAGCGATCCGGCTTAAGCGTGCGGATCCTGCCTGTCTGTCAGCCGTCCCGGAGCCGTTCGATACCAAGGCTCCAGACGCTGTCTCCGAGGAGCTGTATGAACCGACGTTTTCCTCTGTGTGGGAGCTGAGGGTCAGCGCGGCTGCGTCGTGAACCGGGAATTTGAAGAGCAAACCGTCGCTCACAGAGTGTTTGAATTGTGTGCCAACAGCATCCAAAAAATTGAGTGCCGGTTGATTCTTCTTCGTGGGGATATACGGGACGTCAACGTAGGCACATCCACGCTCCTGTGCGATCTCTCCAAGCTGAGCGAGCATCCGATGTTCGACCCCCCTCCCCATTGCACGACAGCTCAAGAGGAAGGTATCGACACAAAGGGCCTCAGGCTCAGTTTGGAACATCACCACACCCACCAACCCGTAATCTCCAAACCGATCGCGAACCTCAGCAACAAGACACTCCAGACCGGATTGAAACAGCTTTTGCAGGGCGCTCTCAGAACGTCTGATGGTCGTGCAGTTAAACTGATTTGTCCGGTGCGTCATTTGTGCAACCCGTGCCAGTTGAGCCGGCATCAGCGCTGCAATCTGAATCTCCAACTCAAGCCCCGCGAGAAAATCTTCCAAACTCAGAGACTCGTTTCGAAAATGCTCGCGTTGGATGTTTTGTTGGTAGAGGGCACTCCGTTTTTTATCCTCCTCGGTAATCTTCTCGCGATCAAAAGCCCACACATGCTTTAGGAATTCTGGGATGTGCTGTGGGTCCTGAGGAAGCAGGAGGGTTAACACTTCCGGACAGTTTGCTTGGACTTCCGCACCTTCAAGGGGGTTGTCATCGATAAAAATAAAGCTATCAAGCCCCAGTTGGAGCTCATCAGCCAGGGATTTGATGTTTTCCGACTTGGGTCCCCAATTAATGCGCCAGGATACGATATGATCGCGTCTCAGCGGCATCTCCGGACGGCAGTTGAAAACTTCAATGACATCTTCCTCATTGTTTTTGCTACTGAGACAGAGCAGCATTCCGCGCTCGTACTGGGCCACCATGAACTCTTGGAGTGCCCTTCGAGGAGGATCGAGGGTAATTCCCCAAGCTCCGTCCTCTCCGCACACACCCTTCCACAGCGTTTGATCACAGTCGAGCACGATAACCTTATAGGGAGAGCTCTGGATGGTATAAAACTTTCGGGCGATAAAGGTCCCAAGGGAAGTAAAGAAAAGCGGCGTGTAGGGAACATGACCGACTTCATCTCCGTATGGGTCATAATATGCGGAAACCGGATAGGTCGCGACCACCTCTGAGGAGGATACGAAGGAGACACCATTGACGCCGTCCAATTGAGCCGCCATCAACTCTTCCATTTCCCTACAGAGCGCGAGGCGGGTTGGGTCAGCCAGGACATGACTCGAAGCCGGGCAGAGGCAGACCAAATGAGGGGTTGCAGAACGCTCCGCTGCGGCCCGTACCGCGTCGATGAAGTCTCGCACCTCCCGTTCAACCCGCTCATGGGTGCGCGGCGAAGAGGACTCCCCGATTGCTGCTTCGGCGCTGCTATCAAACCTTTCCCAATCCTCAAACCGCGTCAGGAGAACATTGAGTCCTGACTGATTTTTGGACAGGAGGCTTGCAGGATCTAGCAGTTGCTGGAATACCTGATTGTAAGGAGAAAACTTAATGTGAGACGGAAGATCAAGTTCTTGCATCCAAAAAACGAGAGACTCTGCAACTGGTTCTGCCGTGAATGTTGCTGCGATGGCAATCGTCTGCTTTTGCCTACTTTGCTCGGTCGCACCGTGAGCCTGTGGAAGAGATTCTTGGAGAGCATTCATAGACCACCCCTTCTGCAATCTGCCATGTTTCTTGCCAAGAACACCATCTCTGTTCGACGGATTGCAGCTTTCAACTCGTATCGATCTCTCACTGCAATGCCGGAGGGGAAGAAAAACAAGGAGACCCAGGACAGTTAGCAAGTTCCTCGTACAGTCTCTGATATCGAGTAGCGATAGTGAGCAAATTGAACTGCTCCTCGACGCGGCGGCGTGCCGCTTCCCCAAGCTTCGCTCTTCCCGCTGGTCCCAGCTCGATGAGACGACGCCACGCTTCGGCTAATGCCTGGGGCTCTTTGGGTGGAACAACACTCCCTGTCTCCCCTACGATAAAAGGAGAATCCCCGACCTCAGTGACGACACAGGGAATCCCACACGCCATCGCTTCCCCAATAACGTTGGGGAAGCCCTCGCTCGACGACGACGACGATGCAATATCCAGGGCAGCATCAAGTCGTGGAATGTCTCCTCGTCGCCCAAGCAGAGAGCAACGATGCTGGATGCCAGCTGCTTTGATCCACTCGACCAGTTCTTGGTTTTCCCAGGTGATGTTATCTCCACAGAAAAGAAAGTGAACGTCCGGAAAGGCGACATGCAGTCGAGCAGCAGCTTGGATACAGGTGCGATGATCTTTGTTTTTATGGAAGCGACCCACCAACCCAATGAGCAACGTCTCTTGTGGTAAGCCTAATTCTTGACGGACGGACAGGCGGGCGGGCGGGTCAGGCCTGAAGTGTGTCAGATCAAAGCCGTTCGGGATAACAACCATCTGATCCGCCGCATAGCCACATGCAGTGTGGAGCTGCCGAGAAACCTCCGAGCAACACACAATCCGGCGCGGTAACCAGTTGGACAATCGAGCACAGGAGCCAGCGGTCCAGCGAGACAGCCACTTATCGCCGTCAAGACTGCTGTGGCGAATATTCCACGCAGTGGGAATACCACCAGCCAACTTCGCAGCGAGCCCCCCAATCAGGTCTGCATGGTACATCCAGGTTTGCACAACGTGAGGCCGATCTTGTCGGAGCCAGCGGGCAAGACGGTATACGCCAATCGGGTTCGGTACTCCCCGGCGCATTCCTAGCGTCCGGACGGGTACGCCGAGCGCTTGAATTTTCTCACCAACCGGTCCGCTGCCGACCAACGAAACCACCTGAGCCTCAAAGGCGGTGCGGTCTAGGCACGACAGGAGCTTGTAGAGCATCATCTGCGCTCCACCAGTAAACAGCATACCACTAATCACATGGACAATTTTCATACGTCCAACCACGCTTTGCTTCATTCTGCTGCCTGTCGCCAGTGAGGAAGAGGCCGGTCAAGCAGTTTCTCCACATACGCAATATCGGGTTCAAATTTTTCGATGAGCTCTTTTCTCAGGGTAGAATCGAGAGTCGGGAGAGTCCCGCGGGATCCAGTATAGATACGCTTCAGCCCAAGTCTTTTTGCACACTCAATGGGGCCGTACAGACGCCACCGCCGCAACCAATCAGCTCCCCGTGTGGCAAGCTTGGCGACACTCGGAGAGGCCGGCAGTGTTGTCTCATTCACGCGTTCGTGTAGAGCGTATGGAGGAGGAATAGAAGCAATCCCCGCAAGCGTGTACACGCTCTCTAAGACAGCGTGTGGGGAAGACGCAATATCCTCCTGTAAAATGATCTGTATGTGATCGAGGCCAAATAATTGAATCCATCGTTCGAGGTGTATCCGATATCGGCTGGCTTCCACAATCCTTGGCATCTTATGCAGCGCTGCACGAAAGTCGCCATTGAGACGCCCCTTTTTTCTGTGATGCAGATACTCGGAGAAACTCCGAGTGGCAGGATCACGTAGGGTCACGATAATCCGGCAGTCCGGATTATGCTGGTGCAATCTGCTCCCCGCTTCTGGTACGTCAAAATAGGTTGCAGCAATTTCGGCACACAGCTGCCCAACGCGGTGATGATGAAAGTGAGACCAATACCATTCCCATCCATTATCAAATCGTTCATCTAAGAAAAGGGTCTGCTTGACTCCATGCGGGAAACACAATTGGGGATGTTCTTGTAAACACACATACAGCCATGTTGTTCCTGTTCTCTGAGGACCAATACCGACAACGTTGAGATGCATGGGAACAGCCTATTGTATTTCTCAGGACTTCGAGAGTCTTATACGTCTTTCATTCGAGCATTGTGCTGAACAGGGTGTCCGGGGGGTAGATTTGGCTGATGAATGCATCTTTGAATATCACCCATAGTCAAAACTTTCAGCTGATTCCCGCTGCGTAACTCTTGCGCATATCTCAAGATATCCTCCAGAATACTCAGCTGGCTCTCCATTTTGTCCGCGAAATTCGAAGGGTGAAACCACAAGTGGAATATTTCTCCTCGAGCGACTGCTCGGTTTAAACCAGCTCTCCCCATTGCCACTAATTGCCTTGAGGGGATAAATTTCCGCAGTCCATGGCGACTCGATAATAACATGCTGTCTGGGACATTCACCATGCCAACGTCATCCACGGTAGCTGAGACGGTCGAAGGAGCCTTGGTAGTAAAGAAAGAAAAGAAATTCAGTAAACGTCGTAGCGGACGAAAGGAAACGCCAGCATCCCGGCCAGGAGCATGTCCGCGATATACACGCACCCCAGCTTCTGCAAGGATATCTCGATAACCGACGATATTCCGAGGAAAGATAAACACTTCGAACGGCAACCCATGGGCATTGTGTAGCGCTCTTGCTCTGCTGATATCGGCTTTTACGGCATTCCGCCGTGTGCTTTTTTCACAGTACGGGAGATGACAGAAGGAATGACTCCCAATTTCCTGCGTGGGGCAGGCCGTCCGTATCCATTCAACCATATCCCGCCCGTACCATAATGGGTCATCATGATTGCGAGGATGCTGAAAGAACCAATCTCGTTCGTTCTTGTCCGTAAGAGGTCTCTCGATCTCCGGATGGATCTGCCCATTGCTCCAATCACACTGGGTAGCCAACAAATGACCCACCACTGCCCACGTTGCACGAATATCGTATTGGGCAAAAAGCGTTAGAAGTCGCCGAACAATGTCTCGCTCACGCTGGATGGCGTTACGGATACCGGTCTGAATGATTTTGTCGCAGAAGCCCCAGGCAAGCTCGACGTCTATTGATATCGTTAATATTCCACAATTTTTCATCACGGTGGCCTTCTCTCCTCATAAGCAACCCATGACAGTCTTACGGCGCTAGGGAAGAGCCAATATATTGCTCGTGCCACAGCATGAAGATCATAAGCCCCCAAATATTCCGGCTGTAATCGGCACGTCCTGCTTCATGGTCGCGGATGCATTGAGAGACGACTGTTGGGTTGAAAAATCCAGTATCTCTCAGACGCCTGGGATGCAGGACATCATGGACCAGGTCACGCAACTCGCCACACAACCAGACAGGAATGGGGACGTTGAAGCCCCGCTTTTTACTCTTCAATATCGCTGGAGGAAGATGGTCGGCCATCGTTCGTTTCAGAATATATTTTTTCTTGAAACCACGCATCTTCAGCTGGACAGGCAGCGAAGCGGCAAATTCCACGACTCGATGGTCTAAAAACGGCACCCTCGCTTCGAGAGACGTGGCCATACTCATCCGATCAGCTTTGACCAGGATATCATCCGGGAGATAGATCTTGGCATCGATATGCTGGAGCTTGGTTAATACATCATTGGCAGCACACTGCTCGTACGTATGCTGGTACAACGTCTGTGGGTCCTCCAATCCATCTATCCCACTCGTATAGAGCGCCCTTTTGGCCTCCTCCGAAAAAATAACCTTCCACCAATAGTGACCCTCTGCTGGAGAACGCAGCGCGCCCTGCACGAATCGCTTTGCCTTATAGTCAAAGCTGACCTTTTGGCGAGAGACTGGGAGTTGTCTGATCAGAGCGGGAATAAGAGTTGACGCAAGGACTGGGGGAAGGCGCTGATAGATTTTGGCCAATTTATACGCAGCATAGGTTTCGTATCCAGCAAAGATCTCATCCGCGCCCTCTCCACTCAACGCGACTGTCACATGTTCTCTCGCAAGTTTTGCAACGTAATACATGGGAATGGCCGAGCTGTCGGCAAACGGCTCATCGAAGTATCGAACTAGTTCCGGCAAAAGATCGGTCACGTTTGGTTTGACCACCAGTTCATGATGGTCGGTGTTAAACTTCTGGGCAACCATTCTGGCGTAGTCTAACTCATTGTATGACTGTTCTTCAAAGCCGATTGAAAAGGTTTTCACTGGTTGAGAAGAAACTTCACTCATCAACGCCACGAGCGCACTGGAGTCTACTCCACCACTCAAAAATACGCCAAGCGGCACATCACTAATCAAATGTTGTTTGACCACATCTTGCAGGAGATCCTGCAGTTCGGCACAGTAACTTTCCTCGGAACGCTTCGGTTCCTCACCGCTCAAGGCTGGATAGGGGATTTCCCAATATGGCGTTATGGCGACAGACCCGTCTGAGCAGGTCATCCGATGTCCGGGAGGGAGTTTCGAGATATGGCGGAAAATGGTGCGTGGTCCTGGAATGTAATTAAAAGAGAGATAGTCATGCAGTGCCTGCAGATCAATCTCGCGTTCGACATCGTCTTGTAAAATGGCTTTGATCTCAGACCCGAAGAGAACTCGATCCGAGTCTACACGATAATACAGCGGCTTAATTCCTAAACGATCACGGGCCAGGACCAGCTTTTTTTTGTCCTTATCCCACAGGGCAATGGCAAACATACCGGTGAGATAATTGACAAAATCTTCCCCATACTCCTCATAGAGGTGAACAATGACCTCCGTGTCTGTATTGGTATAAAATTGGTGACCTTTCCCTTGTAAAAGTGTCCGCAGTTCTAAAAAGTTATAGATCTCGCCATTGCACACGGTCCACACGGAGCCATCTTCGTTACGGATGGGCTGTCTCCCCGTTGCAAGGTCAATAATACTCAACCGCCGCATCCCCATCCCAAAACAGCCGTCGACATAGATTCCTTCGTCATCAGGGCCGCGATGCCGTATGACTGCACACATCCGGGCAATGGTCTCAGGCCGCACGGAGGTGTTAGACCGAAGGTTGAACTTTCCTGCAATACCACACATACAATGCCTCATTTCCCCTCTGTAACGCGTTGCCAATCCTGCTACCGCGGCCTCCCCTGCCTTGAAGACGGCTACAGCACGTCCCAGTCAGCCAGGGTAATAAGCCAACTCGTAGGATCAACCACGTCAGAGCCAAGGCCGGGGTCAAGCCCACTGGCAAAGAAGTGGAGTGGGCTGGGGACAAACCGCTCCGGGACGCGTACAAAACCGAGCGTCCGGAGTTGAGTGAAGAAGGGGTGGAGCCCCTGTGTGACGCCTAGCCCTGCCCCTGCTTTCCGTTCGGCAGCCAGACGCGTGGCAATCAGACGCAACAGGGCTGGTTGGTCTTCTCGTGCACAGCCGAAGTCCATGAAAATCACGCATTCGGTCGAGAAGAGGGTTGAGACCCGCGTGACAACATAGGCGCGCAGATGACCGTCGCGGCGTAAGCCCCAGATGGTATAATCGCGGCTCGGTTTCTCCAGGAAACGCCAATTCAAGTAGTCGGTCGTGCGGTCGATGCCAAAGCGCGTGAGGTCCGCAAAGGCGCGAGCAACGGGCTCCACCTCGTCATCAAACTGTGACAATTGGACTACCTCTTCCCCCTGGTTGAGGCGAGGCGTGCGCACACGCAGCGCTCGGTACAACGGCATGGTGAGCCGACCGACCGCCTTGCCCAGTCCCCCAAGGTGCAGATGATCTGCCAGCACCCCACCCACGTCCATCGGGCAGACATACACGGGAAGTCGCGTCATGATGGTATAGGCTGGGTTGCGCTTGTAGCCGGGGAGACTTCTGTCATTGGCAAAGCCGTACACAACATGGATGCCCCGCTGCCGCAGCTGCTCGAGGGCATAGACGTCCATTGCCCCGAAGATTCCTTGGCGGCGGTGACTGGCCATCGTCGCGGTATCCTGAATGACGGCGCCGATCACCGAGCGATCATGGCAACGCATATCGAAGAGCAGAAGGTGAAAATAGCCGCAGATTGCGCCTTGATCTTCAGCAATCACCACAAGCGATCCATGTTTATGCCGGAGGTACTGCCACTCCCACATAGACCGGCCAAATCCGGCCGATTTAAACCCCTCGGTCTCACTTTGAATTTTCAACATCTGTGAGAGAATCGCGTCGTGGTCCGCAGCACTCGCGACCCGCACCTTCCAAGTTGCCATAGCAGGTTTCCTTTTCTCGCCTTTTAAGGTGAGCTTATACCACCTTTCACGGTGTCTATGGCGGCTTTTTTGAGCATGAACATAAACGGCAGTGGGTCAGACAGAGAAAACAACGCGTATGTTTTCGGCCCGCGGATGGAGGCGTACCACTCCTTTAAGGTCAAATCTCCACGCTTTCGGTAGAATAGACCCGATTGATACTCACCCCACTCATTAATCCACTTGACTGCCCCTGCCAGAGACGAATGATCGAGCTTGCTTGTAGGTCTTCCAATCAAATTGGAATACGCAACATGCGGGATGTTTATCCCGTTGGCAACCGCCACATACGATTGCAAATCCGGCCGGCCTACGGTCGGCTCTATAATTTTGAATTGTTGGTCCCTTTGATCAAATTTAAATTCGACCGACCCCAGTCCTTTATAGCTCACCGTCTTAAATAAGCGGAGGCTTTCCGCTAAGACCGTAGGATCAAATTTTTTTTCGGCACTCGCAGTAGACCCGATTTCTGGTAACCATTGCCGGATTTTCTTGCCAACAAAGGTTGCCCGGGGCTCCGCATTGTCATCACAATACATCAAACAAAAATAGATTTCTGAATCTGCACCTCCGATCCACTCTTGGAGAATCAAGCGGTCTGTCCACTCCAAGGCTTTTGACACGGTCGTCAACAGATCTCCTTCACGGTGAATCCATAAGCCATGGCTCTTCGGACTATGCTGTTTCCATAGGGGAGTCCGGTTAAAAGGCTTGAGGATACACGGATAGAGAAGGGCTTTGGTACAGTTTTGGACATCCGCTAGCCCGTTGACGATAATCGTTTTCGGACTGAGAAAGCCATGTTGTTCTGCAAACATGGCGAATTGTGTTTTATCGAGCAGAAGCCGAACGACTTCCTTGGATGGTAAACTCATACGGTAATACGGCGCCAAGATTTCCCGGTTCTCTGAGATCAGAGAGACCTGAGGATCCGCACTTGCAAAGAGCACCGCTTTCTCCTGAAAGGTCTTGCCAAGCTCGAGCAGGGTTTCAACCAGCGGTTCGCCATTCACGTCTGGGCAACACACCTTTTGACACAGCCTCGTCTTTGCGAGTGGTGAAAGGGGGTTACTGGTAATTCCAAGGACTGGAATCCCCATTTGCGCAAGGGACCTCACCGTGCTTAGAGCAGTTCTGTGTTGTAAGCCAACGACGACGGCAACAGGTCCAGCTTCGCTGAGCAAGTTCGGTTCTCCTAAGTATCTAAGGATCAAAGAAAGAGATTCGCCGAGGGTCCCAGAGGCTTACTACAGACCCAACACCTGACGCAGCGGGGCGAACTGGAAGTCGGAGAGCAAGCGCTTGAGCTTCACCTCAGTACGTCGCAGCCCGAAGTAGTGGGTGCTAAAGCCGCGCTTTCCTGCCGTGGGGATGCGTGGCTGATCAGGATCTAACTCCCAGGGATGGATGTATACTACCACCGGTTGACCTTCGCTTTGGTTTACCTGCCGCATCCCCCAGCACATATAGCGGTACGGAAATACCCGCAGGTATGCGCCGCCACCAAGAGGAAAATTCCGCTCCCAAATGCGCCAGGTGGAGATAGGAAATTCAACGAGCTGTCTCCCGTCCCGTTCGTGAATGATGGAGGGAAAGCGCTGCGCGTCAGGCCAGCCATACAGCGAGTCACGAATCGGAAAGACGCTGGAATCGTACTGAAAGCCACAATCAAGAAGCACGTCGAGTGCCCATTGTGAGCGCGGCGTGACCGAACAGCATGGCGCACGATAACCAAGTACTGCCGTGCCGGTGATGTCTTCAAGGATGGCTTTTGCTCGCGTAATATCAGACCGAAACGCATCAGGGGTCTGGTCATAGATTAACCGGTGCGCGTACCCATGCGAGGCAATCTCGTGCCCGGCTGCGGCAATACGACGGACCACCTCCGGGCAACGCTCAGCATTCCAGGCGAGAACGAAAAATGTCCCTTTGACGCTCGCCTCGTCTAGCAATCCCAAGATCCGTTCCGTGCCGTGCATCAGCCGAGACCCGTAGTTGTCCCAATTCGCCAAACCGATAACAGACTCAAAGTCGGTGACCTGATACCAGTCTTCGACATCAACGGAGAAGCCATTGAGGGGCCCTTGTACACCGACGCTGGCTCCAGGAGAATAAGTGTTCATATTTGCGAGGACGTCTCGCTCACCGCCGGTGGGATACTGCTGCTCGTCAACTGTGGCCATATCAACCTCCTTGAAAGTTCATCATAGAGACGCTCAATAGCAACAATCATCTGCTGGCCATCCATGAGCTCTGTCGCCTTCGCATGCGCATTTACTCCCAAGCGCTGCGCGAGTTCACGAACGGAAGCCAAGCGGTCAATCGCAGCGGCCAGCGCCTGCGGATCGTTGGGAGGTACGAGTAAGCCGGTTTGTTCGTGCAAAATGACTTCTTTGACCCCATTGACAGAAGAGGCCACGATCGGGAGGCTCCAGTACATCGCCTCGGTCAAGGCGCGCCCGATTCCCTCCCGCTGAGAAGACATGGCGTAGACATCAAAGATGCCGAGCAGATCGGCAATGTCGTCTCGCTCTCCCAGGAGGGACACGTTGTGCGCGAGTCCGTTCTCTCGGATTTGTCTCTCCAGAGCCGAGCGACGATTTCCTTCTCCAACGATCAGTAGCTTCATCTGAGGATACTTCTCTCTGAGAAGCCTGACTGCTTCGATCAGATCGTGCTGCGCTTTTGCTTCGAGCAGGTGGCCGATACTCCCAACAATCGGCCACGCCTCTTCCATGCCGAGACCATGCTTCGTGTCAGGAACCGTCCGCTTTGGCACATAAGAAGAAAACTCAATCCCACTATAGATTGTCACGAACCGTTCGTCCGGCGCGAGCCGCCACGTCAAAATTTCCTGTCGAACAACTTCGCCCACACAGATAAAGCAGTGCGTGAGACGTCCCACGAGGCGTTCTGCAGCGATATACAGCCTCGAGCCCAGGCTGCCATCCATTTCCAAGAGGACCCCGTGGAAGGTATGAACGATCACTGGGACCCCCGCCCACCAGGCAGCCAGACGACCAAGGAGGCCCGCTTTGGTTGAGTGCGTATGAACGAGACTGTATTGTCTCTGTCTGAATAATCTGCGCAGTTGCATGACAGCGCGGCCATCTTTCAACGGATCTATCCGACGGACGAGATCCGGCATGACGTGGACAGGGACACCGATCGTCCGGGCTTCTTGAATCAGACGTCCCCCTGGGCCACAGATCAGTTCGGTCTCATATCCATCCCTCACCAATCCCTTGAGAGTCAAAAGAGTGTTGCGCTGAGCACCGCCAAATGGAGTCGATTCCGTAATGACGTGTGCAATCTTGTGGTGTGGTGTCGTACCCTTCTCCATCATCACTCTCTTCATCCTTAGTGGTCCATTTCACAAATATATATAGGGTTGGAACCCGCATCTAAGGTATACTGGCGGAGCCATTGTGATTTCCACAGTCATCTAACCGAAAGGCACCTTATGTCTGGCCCAGCGTCCGCTTTCCAACTCCGTTTTCCCAAGGCATTCGTGGATGAAGCTACGCCCGTGGTAGCCCAACGCACCGTTGCCTTGCGGCGATGACAACGGGCTCGATTAGTCCTCCCAACCGTGGCGCTATCGCTCCTGGATTTTTCCACGTGACGCCCACTTCTTAATAGCAGGGCATCCGATCTGCTATAATACAAACAGCTATGGGGACACCACTCCCGTAGTGGGGCCTGCGTGACTTTGGTTTGCGGCCGGACACGCAGGCCCTTTCCATGTGAGGTAGTATGAACTACCTCACACGTACGCAATGTAAAGCAGTTTAAACTACACTATAGGATACGCAATGTTAAAGTAGTTTAAACTATTCCCATTGAGAGAAGCCGTGACTCCAAGGTCCTGACGCCCAATGACTTCGAGTCGTTAGCAGACGTTGAAGAGCGTCTAGAGCGTTTCGCCCAGCTTCACCATACCCATGCCAAGCCCTTTAACGGGAAGTTCGAGCGCCAGCAATAATGAACGGTGCGGCCTTTCCTGGCTCCTGCGTACCGGCTACAGTACCATCAACCGGTATCGTCATCTACACCCGCCACATACTCAGGTCGCGTCCCAGGTATGCTTCTAACCGTACCGTTTCTTCCTGGAAGTAATCCAAGAGATAAGCGCGTATGTCTCCGGTCATCTCGGGTAAGGCGCTTCGGCCCAACGAACGGTCAATCGCGTTACGGACGAGGGGACGTGAGGCCGTAGGAATGACCGCGTCTAGGACATAGCGCGCTTTTGATCTCACCAGACGTTTCATCAAATGGAGGAGGGTCTGGTTGCGAGGCTCATAGTTGGTATTGGTTCTTTTTGTTGCGCTCTGAGGGCTAAACGACGGATCAACCTCGAGGAATTCGAATATCTGTTGGAGACACGCTTTCGGGTTCACGACGAAGTCGTCGAATAGTAAGGTCAGCATCCGTTTCCGCTCAATATGCTCGAGGTACCGCATAATCCACTGGTAATAGCAACTGCCGCCGAGATACGTGTCATTCTGCTCTATCGCCTCCCAGAAGGACCGACTCTCTCTTTGTAGGGTATAGCGGTAGTGGAGATAGTGAGAGTAGGTCCGCTCTGCTGGATGCCGCAGCATATAGATCAATTTGGCTTCTGGGACGACCTGCGCAATTCTCTGCACGACCTCCGTGGGACGCCGAAACGTATATCCCGGAGAGGCTTCTCCAATCGCGGACTGTTCCTGGTGTGGTTGGAAGAAAGTGGAGTACCACTCCAGGCCACGCTCCCAATTCGTGGTGAAGAAATTCAGTTCCTTCTTCGCTGGCATAAAGACTTGCGGGTGCTCACAAAGGTTATAGTAAAGAGAGGTTGTCCCAGAACGGGCCGCCCCAATGACTAAGAAATTCGGGAGCATACTCACCTCACGATACCAAACTGCGCTGATGTTCCGCGATCACGCTTAGACTCGATGCCAACGTCGGTCCCACCTGCTACCGGAGTTTCCCCTCAACGACCGGGACCTTCCCCCTGAAAGCGGTCCAGGCGCCAAGGAGGGTCTGTGCCTCTTCTCGGTGGAAAAAGATAGTCATGACTCCGTAGAGCATCACCCCGAGAAGAGCTAAAGCACAAATCTCGAACGGGACGCTGCCGAGCTCAGCCATGCGCCCTTTCACCAAGGACAGCCCAACTCCCATCACGACGCAAGCAATCACCGTTCGCGCAAACGATTGTATCGTGCCCCACATTTCTTGTCCTTTTAGACGACTTGGTAAGAGGGAAAATAAGAGGAGAGTCCTTGCAATAAGCGCAAGAGACTCGGCCAGGGCTAACCCAACATGAGCGAAAGGCTGGATCAAAACCCATGAGAGAAGAATCTTGACGCTCATGGCAAAGAACGTTGCCTTGGCCGGCGTCCACGTATCTTTCAAGCTATAGAAAGCCTTATTTAAGATTCTGGACATGGCGAGAGCCGGAAGACCAAGGGTGTAGCACAGAAGCGCCTGACTGGTTAAGCGGACTGCAGTCTCATCAAAAGCGCCCCGTTGATAGAGCACCCTGACAATGGGTTCGGCGGTCACCATGATCCCAATCGCAAGGGGCAGAGTCAGGAAGAACATCACCCGCAGATAACGAGCATACTGCGAGGAGAGTGTCTGAAAATCCCCCTCTGCACTCAGCTTTGCAAAGTGGGGAAAGGTTGACTGCTGCAGCGGTTTCAGGATGAGCTTGAGCGGGGCGTCAAGGAGGTGATGGGCAAAGGCTAAGGCAGACAGGCTTCCAGCAGGTAATAACGAGGCAAAGATTCGGTCAGTAATGCGCGCGAGTTCGACCCCACTATTCGAGAGGAAAAGGGGAAAGCTCAGCTTTCCCATCTCACGGGTCCCCGGGTGTCGCAAGTTTATCGTGCCAGAATACAGTTTCCGCTTTTTCCATAAAATCGGCAGCTGGCTGATAAATCCACCCATCGCACCGAAGACCACCGCTATAGCCAAACCATAAATACCATACATCCGACTGAGTACGAGAAATCCGAGTATCACCACGAGATTGTTCACCAGGTTCATCGTGCCTGGGAGAAAAAACTTTTCATGCGAGAAAAATAGCTGGGATAAAACCTTCCCCAGCACTGCAAAGACAATACTGATCACAGCGACCTGGACCAGCGAGGCGGCCAAAGCTCTCAGATCTGTCTCAAACCCGGGGGCGATCAATCCCACCAGGTACGGAGCGAGGATACCCCCGAGGAGGGCAACGATGATCAGGAGAAAGGCAAGATTATTAAATAAAATACTCGCATTGGTCCACGCGCCCTTTTCTCCGTGCGCCGCGAGGTCGTAGCGAAAGAGGGGGACCAGCGTCTGTTTGACGGGGATAGCGAACCAGAGTTGAATCAGCCCGACTAGGGTTATCGCCACGAGATAGGCATCCATGGTCTCGGATGCACCGAACTGAGCAGCAATGAGAACCTGTTTCAGTAACCCCGCAAGGTAGGTAAGGAACTGCAGACCGATGAGGAGGGCAGTCGCTCGAATAATCTTGTCTCGTATCGATTTCATCGTCTTTGCGTCTTTGTGTCAGAAGAAACACGGGCTGATCAGTAAGGGCTCTCGTTCGGAAAACTTGTCGCAGAACTCAAAAATATCCTAGATCTTCAAGTGATTTAATGATGGCGGCATTTTCCTCGACCTGTTGCCCTCGATATGTCACGTTGGTAGAGGTCCGCCAGGTGCTGAGAGCGCAATGTAAGTCAGCCATCACATCTGACAGTTCGCTGGCTCGGTTCTGCGTTTCCCCTGGGTCTTCTGTGAGGTGATAAAGCTCCTCCGTACCGTCAGAACCAACAATGAGCTTGTAATCGGGCGTGCGTACGCACTGCAGGCCCCTGTCAAACGCCGAGAAATCATGACCAGGAAATCGTGCGTGGAGCCGTTCAATCATGGTGCGCGGACGACCAAATTCAGCAAACACGTGGTTATGGGATACCGGTCCAGAGAACGGAACTAAACTTTTCCCCTGCATATGATCAGCTGGTGCGTCAATGCCCGCGACCTCTAAGACGGTCGGCATGACATCGACGAGGGAAACGAGTGCTGGAACGGATCGTCCGCGCGGCAGTCGCGTCGGACAAGACATCATGAGAGGAACATGGAGCAGGGTGTCGTACAGACAAAAGAGATGATACCCAAGGTGGTGTTCACCCAAATTTTCCCCTGTCCTCCAGATTCTTGACTGATTTGTACGCTCTACTGGCTGGGCTTTGTCCGATGACCTCACGGAAAACCTGGGCATATTTGTCAGCCATCTGATCCCAGTTGAAGGTGCGTTGGATCCAACGCTGGGCTTCTTTCCCCATGTCCTGCCGCAGCTTGGGATCGTTCATCAGTCGTAGTGTCTTCTCTGCCAGGGCGTTGGCGTCATAGGGAGTGACAAAGCCAGTTATTCCATCCCGAACGATCTCGGGACAGCCTGTGGTATTTGTCGTGACCACTGGCAGGCCGGCTGACTGTGCCTCTAAGAGTGCCCGAGGAAGGCTGTCGTTCGAGTTCGCCGGGGTTGCATACACACAGATATCGCTGCTTGCGAGCAGAGCTGGTATATCTGTATGGTTATAGAAGAGAATAACAGCATCCTTCCAAGGCTGTGACGATATATAGCGCTCAGCCTCCTCCTGATAGTGACGATTTGTCGTCTTCGCGGCAATCACGAGTTTCGCCGTCTTTCTTTCAGCCCACACCCTGCCAAAGGTTTCCATGACCAAACGAAGCCCGTGCGACTTATTTTTGAAGTTGAGAGCGGTGACACACAAGAGACGAACGTCATCCCCATTAGTTCCAGGAATGTGTTGCCGCTTCCCACAGGCGTATCGCTCGAACTCAATGCCATTATAGATAGTCAATAATCGATCCTGGTACTGTGGATATCGGGTAGCAATAGTAGATTCGAGAAAGTGGCTATTGCAGATGATCCGACTTGCTCCTCCATACGTACGGTCTGACAAAAAGGGATAGAAGTGATTGACGAAAAAGCCGGAGAAGGGTTTCTTCTTGGCCTTATCGGTAAACATCTCCCAGCGTACCCCGGTAGAGTTATAAATATATGGTTTCCCCCGTAGCAGTCGGTTGAGATACAGGCAGGAGGAAGGGGTAAAACTGAGTGCGGTGAAATAGACGTCGTGATTCGTCCTCAATAAGAGATGAGCGAGGGCGTAGGGGAATTCTTTTCGTACACGTACATAGGGGTCGTCCCTATATCGCTGGGTGTTATAATGGACGACCTCAAACCCTCGCTCACGGAGCTTGTTTGCTAGATAAAAGCTGCGATCTGGCCTCGCCAAGAAAATCCCAATGGACGGTTTTCTAGACATAATCCCGTTCTCGCTTGGGCCTTCTACCACGCCCAGCCCAAGCACTCAGTGTGTATGTGAAAAGACAGCAGCAGAAGGGGGAATCTCACTGTTGACCCGAGAAACGCTTTGACGGCGCCACACAGAGGTCATGGCGACGGTGAATCCGACAAATAAATACGGGTAATCGCTCAACCAAAAATCGGTAGAGAGAGAGAAAAGAAGAAAGAGGATGAGACTGACTCTAAGGCCCTTACTCAACCATAAAAGCTCCCGAGGTCCCCCTTCCTCCAATTGCCTGAGCATCCGATAGGTCAGAGAGAAGAGCATCACGTATAGAACAAAGACCCCCACTCCTCCTTCAACAAAAGCCCAAAGATATGCGTTATGGGTCTTCGTGCGGTCTGGAATCCCATACACTGCCTGCTTTACCCAAGGGAAATTGCCAAGGCCAACGCCGAAAATTGGATGAGAGATAGTGATCTCAAGAGCAGTCTTGATTGTACTGAGTCGATTCTGAGAGGACTGTTGTCCCCGAGCAGCTTTTGTCGGATCCAAATTTGTCGCTCGCATCAGTTGGTCATTAGGAACGACTGACAACAAAAAGAACCCAACGATTCCCATAATGAGGATGGTCTGAATGCGTCTCGCGATCATCCACCCCTTTTGTTCATTCAGAATCAATACCACCAAAACGATAGTGAGCAACAGACCGCTCCGCGAGCCTGCTGACAAAGCAGTGGCAGGCAAAAGAAAAAGAAGTGGCAGAGTCACAGTTTTCCATAGGAACGTCGATCCATGAGCGCGATAAAACCACAGTAGTGAGGTTGCGAAAAGGCAAGTAAAAGCAAGGCGATTTGCATTCCGTCCGGTACTAAAAGTGGCGGAAGCACGTCCCATCTCTTCGCCTGTCAGCACAGGATAGAACGCACTGACAGCGGCAATCGTGATGACCCCCACGACCAGCCAAATAACACCCTCGATTCGTTGACGAGTCGTGATAAAGTAGAGAAAGAAGATAAGAAACAGCAGGCGGACAAAGAAGCCTAGCGTATACTCTTTGGTATAGTCGGCTTCGGGAAAGGGAGTGACCGGCTGCATCAGAGAGCTCCACCAGGTGGAGGCGAGAAAAAGGCTCCCAATGCCAAGAAAGATCAGGACTTGCGGGACTCGCAACACCCAGATTTCACGATCACGCAGAATCGACAACGCAAGAGGAATGAACAAGACCACACCAATGGCATAGGCCATCTTGAAATAGCTCGCCCCAGGGAGCCAGGGGATATCCCCAACAAGGAATCTAAGGAGCAAGATCGCGACTCCCCAGTGTGGTTTCTCTATGATGACAACGATACCGATGCCGGCCGCAATGGCTCCAAGAAAGAGCACTTGTGCGCTCCCCTCCGAAAAGAGAGGTACGAAAAGGAGCATCAGGCACACAAGCCCCATTGCCTGAAGGACGAGAAACATTTTTTGGGACTTCGTCCGACCGCGTAAACCTTGCATCATAGAAGGGGAACCACAAAGGGAAAAGGCTGTCGCCTGTTTAGCGAAGGAGTGCAGTCTCAGCTCTTGTTAGTGCTGCAAACGTTCTACTCATGACGCCTCGATATCTCTGCTAACACGGGAAGCTTGAGATAGTATTCAATATCTTCCTTCGTGTGAATGGCGTTCCGGAAGAACTCAAAGCCAAAGATGAGTGCTATTCCCAGACCGGTCCCCACAAGGGTAGCCAAAAAGACCGCCTGGACTTGTGCTTTCTGATCATTGTTCGGTATCGCACGGGGGTTTTCAATGACGGCGACATTCGAGAGCTGTGCCCGATCTAAGAGTGAAGAGATGCGCGCCTCTTCCACTTTCTTGCTGTAGGTCTGGAAGGAATCCCGCTCAAGTTCTACCTCACGAGACAAATGGGCAAGTTCGGGCTTCTTTTCACGAAAGCCGTCAAGAGCCGCAGTGGTTTCTTGGATTTGTTTGCGGAGGATGTTCCGCTGTGACGTGAGCGAACCCACAAGTGCGGTCTTTGCCGAGGCGAACCCGCTTCTCAAAAAGGCAATTTGTTCCTTTTTCTTCTGGACATGAGGATGCTTGTCGTTGTAGCGCTGCAAGAGCTCCTGAAGAGCAACCTTCTCAGCCCAAAGCTCCCCCTTGAGTTTACTTATGAGAGAATCTTGCTCAAGACCCGCTGCAATTTGTGTTTCTATCTGCTGCAGCCTTTCTTTTTGATTTGCAAGTGCGCTCAGCAAGCTATTTATCTGGTTATCGATAGCAATAATGCCGTTCGCTTCTTGCCACTGCTGTAACTGCTTTTCCGCCGCTCGAAGTTTGGCCCCGACCCGGGCTTTCTCTTGCTCGTAGAAGCTCAAGAGTTTGGTCGATCCGCCCCGGACGATCGAATGCTGTCTCATATATTCCTGAAGGATCAGGCCCAAGATTTTTACAGCTTTCTCAGCAGAGTTAGCGGAATGGGTCACCCGAATGATATCGGTGGTACTCGGAGGAATCACGGCAGACGTCCGTTTTATCAGGGCATACGCCTTCTGCTCAGCGGTTTTTGCCTCCCTGCCTGCTCTTGCCTCCCTGGCAACGAGTTCTTGTGCCACAGGAAATGCGACATCCCAGCCGGTCAGCACTTCGACTGCTGACCGTACCGCCCGTCTCATAGAGTCCTTTGACGTCTTCTTAGAATCAAGTCCGGCAATTCGCAGCGGTGCCCGGTCCTCTTTAAACAAAAGCTTGGTGCTTGCTCTATACTCCAGCGGTTTGCGAAACGTCACAATGGCGGTCGCGACAGCAAAGACCAGGGCGAGGCTGAAGATCGCCCATTTCCACTTAAAGAATAAGAAGAAAAGCTGTCGAGTTGGCTTCCAGCCCCAAATTTCGTCTTGTGACCGGGGAAGAGACGCTGGCTCCACAGGTATAATATCTTGGGACATGATTTTCCCTGTTTTCTTTCTAGATATTCCTTACAACCCTTCAATCTTGAAGGCGAGATCCGAGAAACGCTCCCCAGTTTGCATGCAGTACACGGCTCATAGGATTTACATCCTATGTTCTTTCTTAATTCCACTTTGCTTTGAGTTATTGATCATTCGAGGGACCTGGTCCCTCCTTGGTGCTCTCTGCTTAAAGTGGAGGCAGCATGGTCCAATATATGTCGGGCACAAAACTCTCGATAGTACTCTGCCAGGGTCGCCCCCTTAAACGTCCCATGCGCCGTGCTGAAAAGTATTTCTAAGGTCTCATAGAGCGATTCAATATCC
>CAJIAL010000210.1_pt1 | contig 27341 bp, 23 predicted proteins | sample 9199091 | NCBI WGS metagenome assembly CAJIAL01 (sample SAMEA7708270, study PRJEB35096) | sediment metagenome | biome: marine neritic benthic zone biome [ENVO:01000025]; feature: sediment [ENVO:00002007]; material: shallow marine sediment [ENVO:03000034] sea grass bed [ENVO_01000059] ... | reverse complement strand
GATTCACGCACTCTGCACACGCGGACTGGAAATTGTCGGACTGCCAACCGCCCTACCTGAGCTCGAAGAAGAAGCACGCGACTTTGAAACGCGCGTGGCGGAAGCGATAGCGACCGACCCCAAAGTCTCTGCGCACGTCCGCGATCTCGAACGCCGTGCGCAGCGGGAAGCTCGTGCCTCGTCGCCACCGCTCCAAGATGACAAGAGCAGTGGGGAAGATATCGCAGCGGAATTTGAGCAGTTTTGGCGTGAACAACGTGGTGATACAGAGACCGAGTAAACCACCCCGCCGCGTAGTACGCTCTGCGGCTCATGTTGATACTGTGTCCCATCTTATGCGCGTGTACTTGACAAACCCTATACACCCTTTATACTACCACCCCGAAAGGACACAACACCATGGGATGGTATCGTATCAAAGCGGTGTCTCACATGACGGGTATTCGTCCCGAACTTCTCCGCATGTGGGAACGGCGCTACCGTCTATTCACACCACATCGTTCCGGCAACCGGTACCGCGAATACAACGATGAAGACATCCAGTTATTACGGTACCTGCGCCAGCAAATTGCCCAGGGGCGCTCCATCGGCGAACTGGCTGCACAAGGCCGGGAGGCGCTTCTCCTGCAGCTCACCGCTGCTGCTCCCGCGTCGCCCCAGACTCCCGCGCACTCGCCATCACTGGCCGACACCTTGGTTGATGCTATCCAGACCCTCGATACCCAACACCTGGCACGGCATCTCGCCGAACTGACAGCGTTGATCCCGTTTACGACATTTCTCACATCAATACTTCCCCCCGTGATGCACCGGGTGGGAGAGCAATGCGCGGCCGGAGACGCGCCCGCCGTGTGTATCCATTTGGCGACAATGCTCGTGAAGCAACGCCTTCTGGCAATGTTGCAAGCCACGGCTCCGACGACACCGGAAGCGCCGGTGTTGCTCTGTGCCTGCCCTCCAGGCGAATCACACGAGCTCGGTCTACTCAGCTTTGCCTATCTGATGCAATGTGACGGCTGGCATATCGCTTATCTCGGACCAAACCTCACACCCAGCCTGCTCCTGCAAGGTTGTCAACGCCTGCATCCAGCGCTTGTTGCCCTCTCATTCACCCACAGGGCGACGCCATCTGCCATGCAGGAGGCTCTACACGATATTGACACGACCATTGCACCAACGTATCCAACCGTTGTTGGCGGCCAGGCAATCGCCTCTGCATACGAAACGCTGCACACCCACCATGTGCGTCTGTACCCAACGCTGGTAGAGGCACAGCAACATAGCCGCACGGTGCCCAGCGCTCGACGTAGCGCGTAAGGTAAGGAATCGCCCTATGCAATCGACACAGATACATTCGTGGTCTGCTCGCCTCCTCGGGTTTCTCTGTGGCGCAAGTTTGCTCTGGCCATGGATGCCACACTTCACTTCTACCTCGGACAATGTAAGCACAACGTATGGCGTACACCACGCGGCAAGCGTCATACCCTCGCAGCAACTCCGGCAGACGCACACCGAGCAAGAAGCCTCCACATCGCTCCAGCTCTGGGGCTTCGGCGCGCAGGGCTTTCTGCCCACATCTTCTACGCCCCACCGCCAGCTTCCCTCCATGCCGACCCTGTACGGTTGGGCCATACTGGATCGCTCACATGAGATGATGACGGTGCATGCCCAAGGTCTTCCGACAGCACAGGCGTTCGACGTCTGGCTCATCGAGCGGCGCCCCCATGCTGGCGACTCGACTCTACCGGAGCTGGGTACCACCACAGTTTTTCTGGGCAGTATACACTCATCGACAGGTGCGTCTACGCTGTACGCTAAACTCAACCAAAGCTTACGCAACCGGTTGCCATTGGACGCGCTGTTGGTACTCAGCCCCCAAGGTACCGACCCGGCGCACGGCGGATTCTTCTTCGAGCCTCTTACCGGCGCACCGTCGTTTGACTCCGATGGGCAATGTCCCTTGGCGTCTTGAACTGCAGGGTCTGGACGCTTTATGCACACGTGATACCGTAGCACCACCTGGTGAGCTGTCGGGTAGAGGAACACCTCATGGCGCAGCACAGCGTCCACCAACAGTACTCGAACCTGCACAACACGGCACCACAAGACGTACAACGGTACTTTCCGCTGCGCCCTGGCTACGTATGGACGTATGTCGAAACCGTCCTGACCGCAACCCAGCAGCTCGTGTTGCAACGCCGCGTTACCCTGACCATGCAACACCGTGACCGCGACGAGTACATTGCCCATTGGGATTTTCAAAGCGGTTCCACCAAGCTACCGAACATGCGCTATCGCCGCGTACCCGACGGCATACAGTACGCTCAACTGACTGGTGATACGACCTATACCGGTTTTTCCTACCTCCTCAAAGCTCCACTGACCATCGACACGACGTGGCGGACTATCCAAGGGGTTTCTGTGCGTATCACTGCGGTGCACCACGCCTGCGCCACGCCTGCGGGGACGTTTCCCGCCTGCCTCGAAACACGCCAAGACGCAGAACCTACACCCACCACGCGGATGCGCACCACACAGCGCTTTGCCCAAGACGTCGGGCTGGTATGGCAACAACGCCGCGTCATACAACAGGACACCGTTCAACGCATCGACACCATGGCCCTCCAAACACTCCCCGAACCCTGGCAGTTGTAAGCTTCAACGCGTACAAGGTACGATTTTCCAACACCCGTTGACAGTCATAAAACAAAGTTGTTAGAGTGCCTGACAACAGCGGCGACAACACACCCAAGAAGAGGTAAAAGATCCATGGCACACTTGGCCATTGTTGGCGGCTCACCAGTGCGGCACACCCCCTTTCCACACTGGCCGGTCTGGGATCACGAGGAAGTCGCCGCTGTCCAGGCCGTGGTGGAAAGTGGTCGTTGGGGCGCGCTTCACGGGACAGAAGTCCAAGGCTTCGAAGAGGAATTTGCCGCCTACCATAACGCCGCCTGCGGGGTGGCGGTGGTCAATGGCACCGTGGCGCTCAAATTGAGTCTGATAGCAGCCGGTGTGGGTGTCGGCGACGAAGTCATCATGCCAAGCTATACGTTTGTCGCAACCGCAACTACAGCCTTAGAAATCGGTGCGGTCCCGATCTTTGCCGACATTGATCCGGAAACCTACACCCTGGATCCCGAACACGCCGCCGCTTGTGTGACCCCTCGCACACGCGCCATCGTCCCGGTGCATCTTGGCGGTCGTCCGGCTGATATGGATGCCATCACGGCGCTGGCCGCCCGCCATGATTTGGCGGTGGTAGAAGATGCCGCTCAGGCCTGGGGCGCGAGTTGGCGCGATACCGCAGCCGGCACACTTGGCGACATCGGCAGCTTCAGCTTCCAATCCTCCAAAAATATCACCGCGGGTGAAGGAGGCATGATCCTCTCCAGTGATCCGGCTATCGGGGCCATGGCACGGTCGCTAAGCAACTGCGGCCGTCAACCGGATGGGCTCTGGTACGCCCATTACGTGCTCGGTGGGAACTATCGCCTCAGCGAGCTGCACGGCGCCATGTTACGTGTCCAGTTACGGCGCTACCCGGCACACCTGGTGCAACGGCAGGCCAATGCGGCGTATTTGGAACGTGCCTTCTCCGAAATCGACGGCATCACGACGTTATCCGTCGATGCGAGAGTGACATCCAACGCCTATCATGTCTGCTTCGTGCGGTACAATGCCGAGGCGTTTGGTGGCGTGCCGAAAGCGCGGGTGCTCGCGGCCTTGCAGGCCGAGGGCATTGCCGGCATCCATGGGGGATACTCATTACCGGTCCATCAGCAACCGGTGCTGCTCGACCCACATTTTGGCCTCGCAACCCCGCCGCTTTTTCACGGTGTACATCCGGACCCACCGGATTATCATCAGGTGAGCTTGCCGGCGACCGAGCAGGCCTGTGCGCATGAGGCTATCTGGATCCGGCAAAATCTGCTCTTAGGTACGCAGAAAGATATGGACGATATTCTCGAGGCAGTCGCGAAGGTACAGCACTATAGCCACGAGTTGCAGGAGTAACATGTCATGCAGGTACGGCACATTGCCGATGTAGACGCAACAACATACACGCGCTTGATGCAACGGTCGGCCTCGGAAGTGCAACGAGTGCTGCCACAGGTGCAAACCATCATGGAAGATGTCCGGCAACGCGGAGACGCAGCGCTGCGGGAATTGACAGCCCGTTTTGAAGGCGTTGAACTGGGGGATTTCAGGGTCAGTCCGGACGAAATTGCCGCGGCGCGGGCACAAGTCGATCCGGCCCTCGTCGACAGTTTGCAACGTATGCGAGATAACCTGGAGCGCTTCCATCGGGAACAACTGCCGGAGGAACACATCCACGAACTCCAACCCGGCGTGCGCACGGGCCGTGTCTGGCGTCCAATCGAAAAAGTCGGCTTGTACGCCCCAGGTGGCAAAGCCCCGTATCCATCCACCGTGCTCATGCTCGGAATCCCGGCGCTCGTTGCCGGCTGTCCACAACGGGTCCTCTGTGTGCCTCCGTCCACAGACGGCACCTTGCCTCTTGCCATGCTGGTCGCCGCAGACCTCGTAGGATTGCACGATATTTTCAAACTCGGTGGGGCCCAGGCTATTGCGGCCATGGCCTTCGGGACAGCCACGGTGCCCCAGGTGTACAAAATTTTCGGGCCAGGAAGTATTTACGTGGTTGCCGCCAAAATTTGGGCCGCCAGCTCAGGCCTGCCGCTCGCGATTGACTGCCCGCCCGGTCCGTCGGAAGTACTCATTATTGCCGACGATACCGCGCCGCCCGCATTCATTGCCGCCGATCTGCTCTCCCAGGCGGAGCATGGCGAAGATTCAGCCGCAATCCTGCTCACAACGTCCAGCACACTCGCGCAGGACGTTGCCGCCGCCGTTGAACAGCAACTCCCGCACTTACCGACCGCTGAGCGCGCGCGCGCGGCGCTTGATCGGTATGGTATGATTCTTGTCATGGAAGATCTTGATGCCTGTGTGCGTTTCACTAATACGTACGCTCCCGAACATTTAGAAATCATCACAGTGGATCCCTGGGCCGTGAGCAACGATATTATAAATGCCGGCTCTATCTTTCTCGGCCCCTATTCTCCAGTGACCATGGGCGATTATCTCTCCGGCACAAACCATGTCATCCCGACAGGCGGTTACTCCCGCGCTTTTTCTCCGCTCTCAGTGGATGAGTTTGTCAAAAAAATGGAAGTCCAATCGCTCACCGCGGAAGGATTACAGGCGTTGCAGCCCGCGTTACGCGCCCTCACTGCGGCGGAAGGGTTTGCGGCCCATCAGCACGCTGTTGATGTGCGTTTGCCATAGGAACACGCCATGCATCACGACTATCGCACGCTGGCAGCATTTGTCCGGCGAATTCACCGTGGCGTCTATACCCGGCGTGTCGTGCAAGCAGGGATCGTCCTGCTGTCACTCTTCCTCCTGCTGCCACTCTTGGGCATCGGCTTGCAACCACTCCTGCCGGTGGCGCCTGTCGTTGCCCTACTCTACTGTCTTTTTACCCTCACCGTCGTCATCGGCCTTGGCGGCTACGTCCTGGTCCGTGCCCTCCCTCCGGTACCAAAACGGCACGTCCTCACCGCGATCGAACAAACCTACCCGGACTTGCACGACGATCTGACCAACGCGCTCGAACTCGACCCCGCTGCGCTCGAACGGTCCAATCCGCGCGGTATCGGCCTCGATTTAGTCCGCGCGCTCCATCGCCGCACGGCGCAGCACATTCAGGGGTATTCGCCCAAAGCCGTCATCCGGCGGCAGCCGCTCCGCGGCATGCTCTGGTGCAGTCTCTTATGCCTTACCTTTGGCTTGGTGGCCGTTATACAGCCACAGCTTCTGAGCACCGCCTTCCACATGCTGCTCCAGCCCGCCAGCTATCTTCCAATCCGGGCAGTGCACATCACCATTCATCCGGAACAGACGACGATCGCGCGTGGAACCAATGTAGAAATACGTGCCTCCGCCACTGAGCGTGCACCATGCAGCATGGCCGTTGTCGTCCAGCGAGATGGGCAGCCTCCAAAGCGCCACCCCATGGAACCGCTTGGCCAGGGACGGTTTCGTTATGTCGTACTGAAACCCCAGACGTCATTTGCCTTTGAGGCCCAGACCGATGGCAGCACTTCTCCGCAAGGACAGGTGACCGTTGTGCCGGCGCCGGCCATCGGCCATCTGACCTTGCAGTACCTCTTCCCGGAGTACACCGGTCTGCCACAACGGACGCAGGCCGGTGGCGGTGATATTCAAGCATTGCCCGGAACCCAGGTACAATTAACCATGCAGACGAACGTCCCGGTCACCAAAGGCCTGCTCCGTTTTGCCAACGGTAACGAACTCCCACTGACCATCACCAACCAGACGTTACACGGTGAAATTTTAGTCATGGAAGAGGGCACCTATCGTATAGCAGTAGAAGATACGCATGGCTTGCCAAACACCAATCCGCCGCAGTACACAGTGCACGTGCAACCGGATCTCCCTCCGACCGTGAAGATACACGCCCCCTCTGACGGCACGGAAATTGACGAAACGTCCGTGGTGACGATTCGGTTTGAAGCGGAGGATGATTTTGGCTTGCAGGATGCTGCCTTGGTCTACGCCGGCGCTGATGGTGTCGAACGTCGTATTGCCCTCCACCAAGGGCGCTTCGATCACCGACAAGCCGTGGAAAAACATGTCTGGGATATATACCAACACCCCTTACCGGCGGGGGCTATCGTCCAAGTCTACGTTGAGGTGTACGACAACGACACTATCTCGGGCCCCAAAAAGGGTGTCTCGAAGACGCTGACGCTGAAGATACGTAACCGCGAACAAGAGCATCAAGCACTCGAACAGCTCCAGGAAGAGATGGCTGATGCCTTACTCGATCTCCTCGCCGATCACCTGGAATTAGCCGAGCAGGTCACGGATTTGCGGGAATCTCCCTCGGAAACACAGGACGCACCGTCACCTCGCGAGGGCTTGCAGCAAGCCCAGGAGCTCCAACGCCAGGCCATGGAACGCGCGGAGCACGTGGCGGAACAGCTCGAAACCACCCTCAACAAAGTCCAACATGACCCCTACAGTACCTACGAAACCTACGCGGATTTGCAATCGCTGCAGCGTAACATGACCACGCTGCAGCAGGAGCTCTTGCCCAAACTGCAACGGGCGATGCAACCGCTGACAGCACAGCCACACCCGTCCGACAAACAATTGGACCAGGCGCACAAAGCCCTGGAAGATGTCGTACAGGAGTTAGAGCGCCTCTCCGCATTCTCCGAGGACATTGCGAATGCGGAAAAGCTGCATGATCTGATGAATCTCAGCACCAAGATGATGGAACAGCAAAATCAATTGCTGGCCTCCCTCGACAACTTGCCGAAGGATTTCCAGGGTGGCGAGATCCCACCAGACGTGCAAAAGATGCTCGATCAACTCGACGAGCTGATGCAAGACTTGGCCAACACACTGGCGCAATTACCTCAGTCTCTTCCGGATGAATTCCTCAATCAACAGCTCGATACACTGCCGATGGCCGAGATGATGCAGCAGTTGGAGCAAATCAAACAAAAATTGGCCGAAGGCGACGTCGAAGGCGCGAAACGACTGGCCGAACAGCTGCTCAAAACCCTGTCCACCATGGTCAACTCCATGCAGAACATGCTGCAGCAGGCACGCGGCGGGGCGATGGATGCCATGGCACAACAGCTGCAACAATCGTCCGACGCCTTGGAACAACTTATTCAGCGCCAAGACGCGATTCTGCAAGAAACGCAACAGGTCGACCAGACAACACTCCAGCAACTCAACCGCGCACAGCGCCAGGCGTTCGAGGGACTCCAGCAAAGCCTGAACAGTGCGCTCAATGCGTTATCCAAAACTGCCTGGGAACTCGCGCGTCAAGCGCGGCAGCACCCGGAGCTCACGCCCAACCTGCAGCGCGTACAACAACAATTACTCAAGCAGCTCCATGGGTTACGCAAACATCTGAGCGCGCATGAGCTCCCTCAAGCGTTGGAACAACTTGAAGCAGCCGAGCAGCAGCTTACCTGGTTGCAACGGCGTGCCGCCGGACTCAGCACACCGGACGAAGCTCTGCAACGCCAGGCCGCCCACGCCGTTGAACAGCTCCAGCACATACGGCGCCGTATTGACCAACTCCCACAGAATCGCCAAGCCATGCTGACCCCAGATCAACGCGACCAGCTCGAAGGGCTCGGCACGCGTCAAGGTGCCGTCCGGCAGGACACCGAGTCCTTGCACCAGGCCTTTCAAGAGCTAACACCGCTGATGCCGTTTCTCCCCACAAAAATCGGGCAAAATCTCCAAGAAGCCACACCCTTCATGCAGCAAGCGCACGACGAACTCGTCGACCATAGTGGTCAACGAGCGATCCCACCTGAGCAAGACGCTTTGGAGCGCTTACGCGATGCGCGTGAGAGCCTGCAACAGGCGTTGCAGCAAATGGCACAGCGGAGTCAGATGATGGGCATGTCGATGCCGATGTTGCGGCAGGCAGGGCGGTTTCCAATGCCCAATGGCATGATGTCGCAACCGCAGGTCAATCAACAGCAGGCTGGCGCAGCCGGCGCGAGCGTGCGAAACTTCCAACTGCCCGACAAAGAAGCCTATAAAGTTCCGAAGATGTTCCGCGAGGACATTATCGAAGCGCTTCGCCAGGGCTACCCAGAACGATATAAGGCACTCATTGAGCAGTATTACCGCAATATTGTCCGCTAAACGCCACCCGCGTACCCGTGTTGTAGCACGGCTACTGCTCCTGCTGTGGTGCGCCTGCCTGCTTGTCCCGGCGCTGTCAGACGCCACACGGCGGGTCGAAGAGCAGGCTGTTCCCCGTGTGGCTAACCCCGGCGAAGTGTTCCTGGACCGCTGGCAGGCCGCAGCAGCCGAGCAATGGGCGCGGCTGCAATTGGCGCGTGATCCGCACAACGCGTTTGTACACTTTCTGCTGGGCCAAGCGCAATTCTACCTTGGCCGGTACCACGAAGCGTTAGCGTCATTCGATGCACCCCTCACACAGATGCCCAATCCTTCGGTACAGTCCTATCGGGATTTCATCGCTGCCACCATCCAAAGCACCGCCCCACTCCAACTCATAGAAACCGAGCATTTCCGCATCTACCTCGACCCTGAACGCGATGCCGCCCTGGTGCCGTATGTCGGCGAAGTGCTCGAACAGAGTTACCAGCGCCTGGGCAAGATGTTCGGCCTCTTTCCTTCACACAAAGTCCGCGTGGAAATCTTTCCGACCCCCGATACGTTCTATCCCGCCTCCAGCCTGTCGCAACGCGATATTGAAGTATCGGGAGCCATCGGCATTTGTAAGTTCAACAAAATCATGCTGCTCTCGCCGCGTAATCTGGCCCGTGGCTACCGCTGGACGGATGCCCTCAGCCACGAGTATATCCACTACCTTCTCGTCCACCTCAGCGGTAACAAAGCGCCGATCTGGTTACACGAAGGCATTGCCAGATACTTCGAGGACGCCTGGCGGTTACCGCAGCCCTCGTGGCTCAGCCGCCGCACCGAAAGCTTATTGGCCCATGCATTGGCCCATAACAGCTTTGTCGGCTTCACGAACATGGAACCCTCGCTCGTCAAACTCGACACCACCTATCAAGTCCAGCTCGGCTATGCCGAAGCCGCATCGGCGATTGACTTCATTGTGCAGCGTCTGGGCGCCACAGGACTGGTCCACATTCTGCAAGACTTGCGGCAGTCGAACGAAGAAGGCGCAACCGGCGCTATCGCGCGTGTGATGGGGTACACATTCGAGCAATTTGAGGCAGAATGGCGTCAGTTCCTCACGGACAAAAACCTGCGGGAACACCAAGGGGTACGCTTGCCACGCTTTACCTTAAAGACTGAAGACGGCAGGTCGCGGGAGAACCTCGAAGAAGAAATTCAGTCAGCCACAGCTCGCATGCACACCCGCTTGGGTGATCGTTTGCGTCAACGAGGACGGGCGCGGGCAGCCATCAGCGAATACCGCCGTGCCCTGCGCCAGGACCCATACTCGCCGTATTTGCTGAACAAACTCTCCTCCACGTTGCTCGGACAAAAACGCTGGCAGGATGCGTTGTCGCCGCTGCAGCGGGCGCGGGAGCTCGCGCCGGACTATGGCACCACCTATGCACATCTTGGACGTGTGTATGTTGCCCTGGCAGAGTATACGCAAGCACGCCAAGCGCTCTGGGAAGCGATACAGATCAACCCCTTCGATCCGTTTGTCCACCTGCACTTGGCCGAGAGCTATCGCCGCCTTGGCCTAGCCGAGCAAGCCGCACAGGAACATCACCTCTTCAAAAAACTACAGGAGATGCCGTAATGGTGACAGAATACGAGTCCGGCGAGGAGCCCCAAACCGTGCCAGCAGGGCAGGCCTCCGAGGTAGAGCACGTTGCCGCTGTGGAGAAAGTGGCGCAACAGCGGCAGACCATTCTGCACGAAATCAAGCAGGTGATCGTCGGCCAAGATCGCGTCATCGAAGAACTCCTGATCGCGCTTATCTCACGGGGCCACTGTCTGCTCGTCGGCGTGCCAGGTTTGGCAAAAACCCTGCTCATCAGTACGCTCGCCGACGTCCTACACCTCAGATTCAATCGCATTCAATTTACCCCCGATCTGATGCCCTCCGACATCACCGGGACCGATATTCTGGAAGAGGACCCGGAGACCAATTCACGGCGCTATCGCTTCCTAAGCGGCCCCATTTTCTCCAATATTGTGTTGGCCGACGAAATCAACCGCACCCCGCCCAAAACCCAGGCGGCATTGCTCCAGGCCATGCAAGAATACCGGGTGACCGCCAGTGGCCAAACCTATGACCTGGACCTGCCGTTTTTCGTCCTGGCAACGCAGAATCCGATTGAACAGGAAGGGACCTATCCTTTGCCTGAGGCGCAACTGGATCGCTTTATGTTTCATATCGGCATCGACTATCCTTCGTACGACGAGGAAGTCGAAATCGTCATGAACAGCACCTCGGCCTACACACCGCAACTCCAACGCGTGCTCAATGCAACGGATATTCTGGAACTGCAGGACCTCGTGCGGCGTGTTCCGGCCACGCATGCCGTCGTAGGGTATGCGGTGCGGTTGGCCCAGGCTTCGCGCCCGGATCATCCTGACGCTCCAGCGTATATCAAGGACTGGGTGCAATGGGGAGCGGGTCCGCGCGCTTCGCAGTATCTGATCTTAGGCGCCAAAGCCCGGGCGATCATGCACGGACGCTTCACCGCCTCGGTCGAAGACGTCAAAGCCCTGGCTCCTGCGGTCTTGCGCCATCGCGTCCTGGCCAATTTTAATGCCGAAGCGGAAGGCATCACCTCTCTGGAGATCATCGAACGTCTGCTCGAGACGGTGCATCCGGAGGACGTGCCCCTCGCAGTCAGCACGGCCTCGAGCTAGAGCACAGGTATGGACACAGAAACCGCACGACAGCACTATTTCGATCCGCGTGTCTTGGCGAAACTCTCGAACATGACCCTCCGGGCACGGTACGTCGTCGAGGGGTTACTCAGCGGTATGCACAAAAGTCCGTATCGCGGCTATAGTGTCGAATTCGCCGAGCATCGCGAGTACGTTCCAGGGGACGAAATTCGGCGTATTGACTGGAAGGCATACGGGAAATTCGACCGCTATTTCATTAAGGAATACGAAGAAGAAACGAATTTACGCGCATACATCTTCCTCGATGCCAGCGCCTCGATGGCCTACGGCTCACAAGATATCAGCAAGTTCGACTATGGGAGTTACTTGGCGGCGGCGATGGCGTATCTGATGCTGCGCCAGGGGGATTACGTCGGCTTAATCACGTTTAATACCGAGGTACAAAGCTATATTCCACCGCGCTCCGGCTCACAACACCTGCAAGCACTCATGCGTCAGCTCGAACAGACGCAGCCCCAGGGCGCTACGCACCTGGACCAGGCGTTGCGTGATATCGCCGGCAAGCAGACCAAACGCGGCATGGTTCTGGTCATTTCGGACCTCTTTGACACGCCGGAGCTGGTACTCAAATCGCTCAAGTATTTTCGCCACCGACGTAATGAAGTGATGGTCTTTCACCTACTTGACCATAACGAACTCACGTTTCCTTTTGAACGTTTGACCATGTTCGAAGATATTGAAGATCCTGCCGTGCGTGTCTTGTCTGATCCTCGCACGGTACGCGAGGCCTATTTGCAACAACTGCAGGCCTTCATCGATGAATACCGGCGCGGGTGTCGGCGCGAAATGATTGACTATACGTATTTTCCCACAACCACACCGCTCGATCTGGCGCTCACCCGCTACCTCGCGAGACGGCGTTAACGAGTAACGGACACACCTATGGGCCTGTCGTTCCTCAATGCAGCATTTTTGTTCGGCACCCTCGCAGCTGCCGTACCGGTACTGATCCACTTGATCTACCGACGCCGTGCTTTGGTGCATCAATTCCCTGCCATGCGCTTTCTCCTCCTCGCCGATAAGCGCACCGCACGGAAATTTCGCGTGCATCAATGGTTGCTACTGGCCTTACGCATGGCCATCATTATCCTCGTTGCACTGAGCCTTGCCCGGCCGTATCTCGTCGGTGATGAAGTGCAGGCAGCAGCGACGCTTCCACCGCAAGCCACAGTTATCCTGTTGGATAATAGTTTGAGCATGCAATACCAGGAGCAAGGCACCTCACGTCTACACCGGGGCAAAGATGTGGTGCATCAGCTGCTGCAAGGCATCCGCTCACAAGATCGCGCCGCCGTGCTGCCATTGCTTTCGTCTGACGATACGCTCGCCACATCTGCAGTGCTCCACCACGATATGGCGCCGGTGCACACCGCCGTAGATGCTCTGACTCCAAGCCATGCCGATGTTGACCTGCCTCTGACCTTTCAACAAGCATTCACCCTGTTGCAGCAGGCCACGACACCACGGCGCCGCCTTGTCGTCGTCTCAGATCTTACGGCACACGGCTGGGAAGGATTCCACCTGTCGCACTTGCCTGTGCTGCCGGAAGACGTCACGCTGCACTTTATCCGTATTGGTTCTCCTGAGCGCGATGCCAATGTGATGATTGAACAGGTACATATCGCCGAACAGCCGTTCATCGAACAGGCGCCCCTTGCAATCACGGCTGTAGTGCGTAATCACGGTTCGGAAGCGCTACGCAACCTGCGTGTGGATCTCCTGCTTGGCCAGCATAACGCTGGACAACAGCTCGTACATCTGCGCCCAAACGAGCGCGTGTCAGTTCCCTTTCGCATCGACGCGCCGGCGGCCGGTCTGCATTGGGGCTCCATCCGCTTGGCTGGAGATCACTTTGCTGCAGACGATCACTTCTACTTTGCCCTACGTACCGTGTCGCCAGCCCGCGTGTTAATCGTTGATGGTGACCCGGGCACCTCATTGTTCAACAGCGAGATTTTTTATCTCACGAGTGCGCTCCAGCCGCAAAGCGCCCTCGGGCACCCACTGTTCCATCTCACCCCAGTGACGTGGGAAGGACTGGCAAAGGAAAACCTGACAGACTATAACGTAGTCGTGCTGTGCAATGTCGAAGTCCTGGCGCCGCACGTGCGCCAGGAGCTGCACCAATTTGTCGTGGCAGGTGGAGGCATGCTGTTGTTCGCCGGGAATCGTATTGACTTCACACGCTATAACACCATGCTCTATCGCTCGGATACCCTGTTGCTCCCGGCAGCTTTGGCAGCGCCACTAACCCGTCCGGCGACGCAACCGGCGACCATACAGGCGATTGACGCAGCTCATCCAGCGTTGCAGCTGTTCGCCGCGGCTCCTGCCCTCTTGGAACATGCGAACATCTATCGCTATCTCCGCCTTGAGCACTCGCAACATACGCCCGACTTCCAGCCCCTCTTGACCTTAGACGATGGCCATCCACTACTCGTCGAGAAGCATGTTGGCAACGGCAGCGTTATGGTGTTTACCTCAAGTGCCGATCGCGACTGGACAGATTTACCGACACGCACCGCGTATGTACCGCTCCTACACGGTCTCATGAGCTCTCTGGCAAAGCTCGGGGTAGCCACGGTACGCCCAGACGTCGTTCTCCCCGAGCCGCTCACGGTGCATGGCCGTCCTGCGGATGCAGGCGCGACGCTCACCGTGCAAACGACTGACGGCCGGCAGCATCCTTTGCGCTACACTGCCGACGGTTCTGCAGTGACAGCACGCTTCTCCGAGCACACCGGCCCCGGTATATATCATCTACGTACGCCACGCGGCCCGGACTATGTCGCCGTCAACGCCACGCGGGCCGAATCACACTTCGAGAAGCTCCAACTGGACGACGTACAGGCGCGCTTCCAACCACTGGCTGTTACGTTGGAAGAAGAAGCGGACTCTGGCACGACGATGGCGGGTTCCATGTCCCCGTCGTTCGAGCTTGCAGGCATACTTTTGCTTGCCTTAGCGGGTGTCTTAGCCGTAGAAAACGTCTGTGCTAACCGCTTGTAAATGTCACGTTACGGAGGGATCCATGCCATCACGACGCGCCTTTCTCCGGCGCCTGCTATGCGGCCTGGTCGGCGCACCTGCCGCAGTCGGACTCGGCGCCTCGATGCCACGTACCGCCCTCGCGTTGCCGGCCTCCAATACATTTACCTTAGCCCAGCTGCGCTACCGCGGTGGCCAATGGGATCCCCGACCGCGCGCCACGATTCCTCTCACCCGTGAAGTGCGCCAGCGCACCAGTGTTAACACCCAAGACGAGCGTACCGTCGTCACGCTCGCCGACCCGACGCTGTTCTCGTATCCGTTTCTCTACATGACCGGGGCACAAAGTTTCGACCCGTGGACCGAGCACGAATTAACCACGCTGCGGCGCTATTTACTCTTTGGGGGCATGATGCTCATTGACGATGCCCGGGGCAACAAAGGGCGTGACTTTGATGCGAGCGTGCGACGCGAGATCAGCCGGGTGTTCCCGGATCGCCCGCTCAAGATTTTACCGCCAAGTCATACCGTCTTCCGCTCGTTCTATCTCATCCGCACAATTGGCGGCGTGCGCCTAGTCAATCCGTATCTGGAAGGCGTGCATGTCGGCGAGCAGACGCCGCTGCTCTATTGCCAAAACGGCTTGGGAGCCGCATGGGAACGTGATTATCTGGGCAACTGGGTGTCCGCATGCCGGCCGGGCGGGGAAGCGCAACGCCTGGAAGCATTCAAACTCGGCGTCAATTGCGTGCTCTACGCTCTTACGGTCAATTACAAACAGGACCTAATCCACCTCCCGTTTATTCGGAAGAAGCTCGGGTGAGACCAACAGTTATGGATTCCTTTTTCTGGCAAACATCCTCAGGGCTTTTTCGCGGGGCTCTCTCGTGGGAATACACCCTGCCACTGCCGTTTATCGTACCAATTGCCGTAGTATTCGCCCTGCTCTTGATCATGCAATGGCGCGACTTACAACCCCGTGTAACTTCCGGAGTACGTTGGGGCTTGTGCCTCCTACGAGGTTTTGCCTACCTGTTGGTCGTCGGCATGCTGTGTAACCCGGCCATGGTGATTCAAAAAGTCTTACGCCTTCTGCCTACTTTGGCCGTTGTGGTGGACACCTCCGGTAGCATGGCCCTGTCCGAAGCGGAAACCCCAAGTCGCCTCCAGCAGGCAACCACATATTTAGACACGGGAACTCCCTCTCCTCTCCAGACCTTAGCGCAGCACTATCAGCTCAAACTCTATCAGTTTGACGAAACGGCCCAACTTGTTCCGGCAGACCAGCTCCACCACCTCGAGCCCAGCGGTAATACCACAGACCTCATAGGCTCGTTGGCCAGCGTACTCGAGGAAAACCGCACCACACCGCCCACCGGCATCCTCGTCTTCAGCGACGGCAGCCATCACGGATCAGACGTCGGTTTGGATTACCTCCAGCAAGCGGGTATTCCGGTTGTCACGGTCGGTGTGGGGACACCGGAGCAGTATCGCGATATCCGTATTGCCTCAGTCCAAGCGCCGACGCTGACGTTTCTCCACTATCCGATGGAGGTCAAAGCCACACTCCAGGCACAAGGCTATCGCGGTGAGCAGCTCCCCGTCGTCCTGAAACGTGCCGGACGCGTTGTGGCAACTACGCGTGTGCAGGTAACCGATGACTCATTCACCCACGAGGTCCGATTCGAGGTCTCTCCGGAAGCCATTGGTGAATTTACCTACACCGTCAGCATCGCGCCCCGGCTTGGCGAGGCCCTCCAGGACAATAACCACAAGACCTTTCCGGTCTCTGTGGCACGCGACAAAATCCGTGTGCTCTTGGTCTGTGGCACGCCTACATGGAACTATCGTTTCCTGCGCCAAGCGTTGAAGGAAGACCCGAGTGTCGACTTGATTTCCTTCGTGATTCTGCGTACGCCAACGGATGTCGTCAACGTGCCGGAGAGTCAGCTCAGCCTCATTCCATTTCCCACCCGGCGCCTGTTCACGAAGGAATTACAGAACTTTGACCTGATTATTTTCGAAAACTTTAGCTTCCAATTTTACTTTCCCTGGTATTACCTGGAAAACGTCCGTAAATACGTCATGGATGGCGGCGCCTTCGCCATGATTGGCGGGCAGCTGTCCTTCGCCCAAGGCGGGTATGCCGGGACACCAATCGAAGACATCCTGCCAGTAACGCTCAATCGGAGTCGGAGCGATTACCGCCCAGTGACGCACCGGATGATGCTCACAGCGGCCGGCAAAGCGCATCCGATCACACGATTGGCCACCAATGCTCAGGAGAATCAGCATATTTGGGACACGATGACAGAGCTGGATGCGCTCAACGTTGTGGCCCAGGCCAAACCCGGGGCAACAGTGCTCGGGGTGAGTAGTAGTCGCTTCAACGGAACCGCTGACGTCCCGTTATTGGCCGTCCAACGTATTGGAAAAGGACGCTCGTTAGCGCTGATGAGCGATTACATCTGGAAGTGGAATTTCCAGATAGCGGGCCGTATGGACTCGAACCAACACTATCTGCGCTTTATCCGGCAGCTCGCTCGCTGGCTGATCAGTGATCCGGTCCTTCAACAAGTCCGCATTACCGCCGATGCCTCCGAATTCCAGCTGGGCAATGAAGTGACCGGGACGGTGCAAGTCCTTCAAGACGACTATCGTCCGGCCGCCGATGCCGTGTTGACGACGACGCTGCGCACTCCCACAGGGACGAGTCTCCCCGTGCAACACACCCCCACCGGCAATCCAGGCGAATTTCGCTATAGCTTTCGGGCAGCGGATGTTGGCGTGTACAGCCTGGAAGCCCAGGCCACACTTCGCGCCGCGACACAGGTGGCGAATCGCACCCTGCTGCACGTCTATCGGCCGGGTGCTGAAAACCAACAGGCCTCGCCAAATCACGCCTTGCTCCGTGATATTGCCGACCGCACACATGGCGCATTTTTCGCCCTGTCAGACACAGCCAGACCTACGCCCGTAAGCCTGGTTGAATTTTTTGGAGGCACAACACGTTACAAGGTACTCGAGGAAAAACGACTCCGGTTACGCGAAACGCTCTCGCTCTTCCTCGTCATCCTCGGGTGCTTTGCGCTGGAGTGGTGGTGGCGCCGGCGGGTGGGATTACTCTAAATCAACATGCGCGATAGGGGCACACGGACATCAGGGTGCCCGCGCCTTCCAGGCCCATGCTACGAATCACCTATACGAATCGTCTGCGCTTTGGTGTCGTCTCAGCCCATGCGATACCATGCATACGCAGACGGTCTCTCGTGCTATAATTGGCTTGGCCCTAGGCCACGCTCGTTCCCACGCCCAGCCGTGGATACCTCTATGACCTTTGCATGCATCATAAGGATACACGCTCATGTTAACTCCAGAGGAGATCACAGACTTACGGGAATACACCGAGATGACGCAAATTCAAATGGCGCAGTTGTTTCGGGTACGACCGTCAGAGGTTATTGCTTGGGAAAACGGCACACGTGAGCCAGAGACAGAACAGATGGAGAAGTTAGAGCGCTTGCTCGCGTCGCAAGCGAAAAAAGAGCGGTTTAAATTCTACTAAAGAAACGTATGACGAGACGTGACCTCTACCAGCCGTGGTGGAGCACCCCACCACGGCTGGTACCCCATACTAGCGTTGTAACTGCTTCAACTTCTCGGCAGCCTCACGGGCCTCGGGGCTTTTGGGGAAATCCTTACGGACCTTCAAGAGAAAAAAGCGGGCGTTACGCGTATCCTTCAACTCGGCGAATGCAAAACCTTGCTTGAGAATCGCCGCCGGCACTTTGGTGTCTTTCTGGTACTTTTGTACCACCTCGTCAAATGCGACGATTGCCGCCTCAAACTGTTTCTTCTTGTACAACGACTCACCAATCCAATACTGCGCATGCCCCGCCAAGGGATGCTCCTTGTATTGACGTAAGAACTGCTTGAACAATACAATGGCAATCTCTGCCTTCCCCTCCTGATATTCACGTAGGGCTTTTTTATAGAGACGATTGGCATCGTCACCCGGCACCGCCGGGCGGGACGGCGATGTTTGGCGCGCCGTAGTTGCCGGCGCGGGTTGACGCGCCGTAGCTGGACGTGTGGGTTGTTTCGTCCTGGAGGGTGCAGCAGGTGGGGCTGAAGCCGCGGGCGGTGCACTTCCGGTTGGATCCAGGCGATATTCCACGGCTGCCAAGCGCGTTTCCAGTTCGGCCAGCTTGGTGGCGAAAATATCTTGGCCCACAGCCGTAGAGTTGCCGCCACGTTGTTGACGATGCTGGAATTCTTGCACCCTGCCGCGTAAGCGCTGTACCTCAACGCGCAGTTCTTCCGTTGTGGCTCTCGTCTGTGCCAGCTCCCGGCGCATATCTCCGGGGTTCTGCCCTGGCATTTCGAGCTTTTCCAAACGCTGATCCACCTCGCTGACGCGCTGGCGGCGCACACGCTCCGCCCCAACAAGCTCGGCGCGTAGCGCTTGGAGATCTGTCTGAGTCGCACATCCTGTGAGCATACCGGCAATGAGCACGATGCCCACTCTACCTCGTTGTCTCATAGATCGGTATCGTCCTCTCGCCTACAAGCAGAACCTGCCAAGCAGGAGCTGCGCATAACAGGGTTCCTAATTTGCAACGGTAAAATGGGCTCGGCGGTTCCGCCTCCAGGCGGCTTCGGTATGGCCCGGATCGATGGGGGCCTCCTTGCCGTAACTGATCGTGGCAATACGCGAGGCGTCAATCCCTAAGGCCATCATATATTGCTTGACCATATTGGCCCGCCGTTCGCCCAAGGCCAAATTATACGCGCTCGTGCCGCGCTCGTCACAATGCCCCTCAATGCGGACGGGCACCTCGGGATGCATCACCATCCAATGCGCTTTTTGCTCCAACATGGCTTTGGCTTCCTCACTCAGCGTAAAGCTATCGTAGTCGAAATGCACATCCTGTTGGAGAAACGCTTCGCGGGTAATACCCTCGACCATCCCAAGCAATTGGCCTCCCGGTCCTCGCCGCATGCTTTCCTCGCGGACGTCGCGTTCTTTCTCTTCAATAGCGGCTGACTGCTCCAACCGACGCCGTTCGGCCTCGGCATTGGCTGTCTCCTGTTGTGTGCTCTCCGGGGCCGTCGCCGTGTCATCAGGAGCCACCGGTACCCGCTTGCTACATCCTATCATCCCGACGAACAGTAGTGCTACCACAAGCCACAACGTTCTCACCGCATTGCGACGTGGCGTCCTCATACGCACCTCCTCCATGCCTCTGCGCTACCGTACCGCTCGCGCAATCCATTGTGGTGACAAACAGACGGGCTGCACCGCCGTCAGCTGGCGCTGTCCTTGCCCATCGCTCCTGATCACATAGCGTTGCCAAGTATCCTCGGACAAGCTGTTATACATCACAAAGCGACCGTCGGGCGCCCATGTGGGAGACTCACGCTTGCCTTTGCCGTCCGTCAAACGCCGCAGCTGCCCTCCATCGGCGCGCATCGTGTAGATATCAAGTGTGCCCTCCTCGGATCGTCCGACAAAGGCAATGACGTTCTCATGCGGCGCCCAGGCCGGCGACGTATTATATTTCCCATCATAGGTCAGCCGAATAGGCGGCCGCCCACCGACATCCGTCAGGTAGAGTTGGGGCGACCCACTTCGATCCGAAGTAAAGACCAAGCGCGTACTATCCGGCGCGAAGCTTGGAGACACGTCGATCCCCCAGTAGCGCGTCACACGCGTCGTACGCTGGCGCTTGGTATCGTACAGAAAAATATCCGTATTGTCGTCTTGTGTTTGGCTGAACGCGAGATAGCGGCCATTCGGTGACCACGACCCTGGCAGCTTCAGCCCGGGACCGGACGTCAGCTGACGCTCCTCACCGGTGCGCAGATGGTACAAGTAGATGTTTGGCACATCACCGCGATACGAGGTATACGCAAGCACGTGACCATCCGGAGACACCATCGGCGCGAGGTTGAAAGCGCCATCGTCAACTAGCTTCCGCACCCCGTGACCGTCGTAGTCCATCAGCAGAATATCGCGCGCGCGTTGTCCGGCACGCCGAGGTGCACTACACAACACTTGGGTATTAAAGGGACCTTTTTCACCGGTAAACGCCTCAAACACCAGGTCCGCAAAACGGTGCATCACCTCGCGCGCCCGATCAAGCGGTGCCCGATATTCTTTGCCGGCAAAGCGGGTCCGCTGTTGGACCACGTCATGCAGCACCAACTCGATGGTCATCTGCGGATCGCCTGGTGGCTGATGCACGCGTCCGACAATCACGCCCAGCGCACCAACTGCAGCCCAGTTTTGATACCGCAAGACATCTAAGCCCGCAGGAAACTCGTCAATGTGCGTTGCCGGGTCCACAATGCGAAACAACCCCGTCGATTCGAGATCGCTCTGCAACACGGCACGGACTTCCTCCGCAAGCTTCGGATGATCCGGTGCCCCTAACACCTTGGGAATCGCCACGGGGAGCAGATATCCGCCCGCCTGGTCAATATCAATATAGACGCGTGTCTGCGCCGCAGTGAGCGTCCACCAGAGCGCGAGGATACACGCGCAGAGACTTCCCGATAGCACTCGCCGGATGTGCACAGTTGGCTTCACCTATGACTCCCGATCGCTAAAACGCATTTCCACTTCGAGTAACTCCTCCGCGTATTCCTTCGGCAGCTCCGGCAAGGGGGCAGCACGGCGTATCGCTTGGAGGAGCGAGTCATCGAAAAGCTGATTCTTCGACGATTGCACAATGTGCACGTGTTCCACCGAACCATCCCGGCGTACCAGTAAGAAGGCCGTCGCTTGCAAACCGCGGCGCTCTTTCGGGGGCAGTGGAATGATCCAGGCATCAATAATTTTTTCACGCACATAGGCTTGATACGACTGCAAGCGAATCTGCTGCATACGCACCCCGGCAGGGTCTTCGCCCGGGCGCGTCTGGTCGGCAAGGCGCGCCCGCAAGGCCGCCACGCGTTGCGCTGCGGCTTGCTGCCGCGCCTGTTCGGTGCGCTGCTGCTGCGCTTCTTGCTGTGCCCGGCGCTGACGCAGCCGCTTGACAGCCGACTGTGCCTCGGACGCTGCGGCGACCTTTGGCGCGGTTCGCTTTGGTTTCGGCTTTGGGACTTTGGCCTGGGGCTTAGCTACTTTCGGTTTCGGTTGTGGTGCCTTGGCCTGTGACGCTTTCTTGGGAGGCGACTTTTTGGTCGCTTTCGTAGTGGCTGGCAGCTTCATACCTTGCTTTGGCTTGGGCGGCGCAGTCCTGGCCTTGGGTGGCGCGGCCCTGGCCTTGGGTGGCGCGGCCCTGGCCTTGGGTGGCGCAGCCCTGGGTGGCGTCTTGGGCGTCGGACGTTTGCTCGTAGCTGGACGAGATTGCTTCGGCTTTGCGGACCTACGTGTACGCACGGCGGGCGGCGGCCCTATGGTGAGCGGCGTATCCACTAACGCGACGGTATAGGCCGGTGGTTTGTAATAGACAGGGCCTCCCCACAACCACGCACTGCCAAGCACACAGAGGACGAATCCACCATGGAGGAGTGTGGACAGGAGGAGCGAAGTCGTCAACGGTTCTCTGATCGGTATGTCAGAGTGTCGTTGTCCCTCGACAGTGTTCATGGGCTCTCAGATAGCGGTTGGGTGATCATGCCGAGTTGTAACACACCCGCCTTTTTGACTTCGTCCATCACGCGCACGACTACACCATAAGGCACATTGGTATCGGCACGGAGAAACAGCCGCTGATCACGCCGGTTTTTGTAGAGCGCTTGCAGTTTCGGCTGCAACACTTCCAGCGCATAGACCGTTTGATTCAAGTAGATGGTACCGTCTTTCTTCACCGTCAACACGATCTCTTTTTCCAACGACGGCTGCGTTGTCCCGCCAGCGACAGGCAGCTGCACTTCGAGCCCTTGTTGCATCATCGGCGCAGTGATCATAAAGATGATCAGTAACACCAACATGACATCGACCAAGGGCGTCACGTTAATCTCCGAGAGGGTCGTACGGGGCGCTTTCCCGGAAACCATACGCGTTACACTCCCTGTGAGCGCTGCAGAGGGGTGCGCCGGCTTTGCTGCGATGCCTGCGGCGCGAGGTAGTTCTCCAACAGTAACACGAGCTCGGCGGTGAAACCTTCCAACTCCGACTCAATCCGACGCAAGCGATGTAAATAATGGTTGTAGGCAACGACAGCGGGAATGGCCGCGGCCAAGCCGGCGGCAGTTGCCACCAGGGCTTCGGAAATGCCAGGGCCAACGACGGCCAGTGTGGCACCGCCGCGTAGGCCGATGGCATGAAACGATTGCATAATGCCCCACACCGTTCCGAGCAACCCGACAAACGGCGCAACCCCTGCAGTAGTCGCCAGAAACGGCAAACCGCTTTCCAATTGGAGGATTTCCTCCGCTTGAGCCCGGTGCAACAGATGTGTGAGCTGTTCGCGGCTGCTGGTCGTCATGTGATCAGCAACCGACTCGTACCCGCTGACCAAGGCCTCAAACTGTTGATGGACGGTTAAAAACACCCGTGCCAGCGGCGAGGAAGCAAACCGCCGGGCCGCTGTGACCACAAACATCAGATCGTTGCCGGAATAAAAGGCGTCCAAAAACCGCTGCGAATCGCGTCGAGCACGGCGGAATACCCGAAATTTCTGTAGGATAACGCCCCAACAGATGACGGACGCCAACAAGAGCGCCGCCAAAACGATGAGCTGGATCGCGGTACCTGTACTCGCAAGGAGTGGGAGCAGGCTGTGCAAACCTTGTGCAGAGGAGGATGGCATCTCGTCTCGCTGCCTCGTCTATGTAGTGCTGATCTTCGGCTGACCGTTGTCTTGTGACATCTTGCGTGAGGTTGGAAACGCGGCGGCCAGCACGCTGAGAAAGTGGTGGGACCAACGCACGTCAAGCGTCCCAAATTGTAGCATGATCATTCTTTTTTGCACACCCCTCAGCGGCCTCTGCCCAAGACAGCCTTCCCACAACACGCTATGAGGTAGCAGAACGAGCAGGGCGCCGAACGTTGGCGAAGCACACTTCGGGGGGTCGCATCCTGCAAGGGATTGAACGTGACCGAGGCATCGGCTATAGTGGGACCGATTTATACGGACTGTGTCAACAACATCGCAAGCACCCAGCCTTCGTGCTCCTGATACCGGATATAGGCGCGCTCGGCGACGTCGCTGTACGGTTCACATTGTTCAGCGATGACCTCGACCCGGATAGGTGTGGTAATTTCGCACACCACGCTCGCGCCCTCAACAGCGCTTTGTGGGGTGTCCCAGACGCGAATGCGCTGACCACACTGAGCCAGCGTAACCGCAGTAACGGTCGCCGTATAGGAGACTTCACGGCAATGTGACGCTGTCATAACAAGCCTGCCGGGCAGATGGTCAACCGCAACACATACAAGTGAGATCGCACGTGATTTTTGTCCTCTTGTTGATGATCGCTTCGCTGGTCCTGGTCTTTCTGGGGCTCGTGACTGATATTACCATCCGTACCCAAGACACCTCGCCTTTTGTCCATCTGGTATTGACCTATGCCGGCTTGCTAGTTACGCTCTTCGCGCATCTCGTGGCCGTGATGTATATCATCGGACTCCGTAAACTACTCCTCATGGAGCCGCCGGACGAATACAACGACGCCGAAGAATTCGACGAGGTCTTCTGAAGCCGTGCACTGCCGCAGCGTACGTCTCTCGCCTCACCCTGTCAACAGCCCCGATGGCATGCGGCCCGACCGTCGCCCCACCCGGGACTGCCGTGTGTTCGTGCGACCTTTCCCCTTGCAATCGTGTACCTCCCGTGCTACGAAAAGAGCATCGAAGGTGATGGTCGGTCGAACTTGTCCTCGGGCCGCCCTACACCATACTCTCTCTCAGCGTTATGAAGTGGCCTAGCTCAATGCAACGCCGTGCTTGCGTCCGTCTCATCATCCTCGCGCCTCTGATGCTCTTGGCATTGCAGCCCGCCTATGCCAACGGCGGGCATGTCCATCTCGGCGGCATCTTCTTTTTGCTCCTGGGCGGCGTAGTGTTTATCGGGGGTTTAGCTATGGTATTCTATTTGCTATTCCGCAGTGACCCCGAAGCACAGCCCGAGGAAGACCACGATGAGTGAACGGAACGCCAGGGAAGCACAGTCCCGCATATTTTATGGATGGATTGTCGTCCTGGCAATCTGGGTCATCGTGGTGGTCAGTGCCGGGATCTTCATGTCCTTCGGGGTCTTTCTGAATCCCTTACTTGACGCCTTCGGATGGACGCGTGGCACCATTTCCCTGGCCTATTCGATTTTTATGCTGGTGGGCGGTATCTGCACGCTGATGATCGGGGGCCTCATCGAACGGTATAGCATTCGGAAGATTCTGCTTATCGGCGGTCTCATCCACGCTGTGGGGATTATGCTCACGGCGACCACACGTGAACTCTGGCAGTTTTATCTGTTTTATGGGGTGGTGGCCTCGATGGGCCGGAGTACCTTCAACATCAGCTACGTCACGCTGGTGAATCGCTGGTTCCAGGAAAAGCGCGGTATCGCCATGGGGTTGATTATGTCAGGGCAGGGGATGGGGCCGTTCCTCTTTTCCCCCCTTGCAACTTCATTGATTCTCGCTTATAGCTGGGAAACAGCGTTTTTCGTTATTGGCGTGGTGATGGCCTGCGGCATTATGCTCGCCGCAGTGTTCATCCGGAATCATCCGGAGGATATGGGCCTACGGCCGCTCGGCGAGAGGCCGCAGACGCAGGGAAGCAGTTCGACACGTGTTCCACCATCACGCGCCCCACGTACACGGAGCCTGTGGAGCGAAGTCCTACGGAACGAGAATTTTTGGCTGCTGTCGTTGACGCACTTTTTCTGCTGTATTTGTCACGCCATCCCGCTGGTGCACCTGGCAGCGTTTGCCAACGTCGCCGGCCTCTCGGCCCTGACCTCGGCCTGGCTCTTGGGCACGATGGGCCTCATGTCGTTCGCCGGACGTTTGTTTTGGGGCTTCTTTGCCGACAAGCACGGCTCCCGGTTTGCCTTGATGCTCACGACATTCCTCCAGGCAGGGTTTATGCTCTGGCTCATCAACGCAGCCGATCCGGTCGTTTTTTTCCTCTTTGCCCTGTTTTGGGGATTTGGCTACGCCGGCGTGACAATGCAATACGGTATTATTGCCAAAGACATATTCCCCACGCATCTCACCGGCCCGGGGTTTGCCGGTGTCAGTTGTTTTGCCATGCTGGGCATGGCCTCAGGGGGCTATATCGGCGGTCTACTGTACGACATTGCACACACGTACGTTACTGCCTGGTGGGTCAGCCTCGTTAGCGGCATTATCGCCGCACTTATTGCAATGGAGATGGCCCGAAAAGCCGAGCATGAAAAAACTGCCGCCGCCCAGCCGGCGGTGTCCGACACGACGGCCGGTCTCAGCGATCACGCATCGGAGGTCGCCGTGCAAAGTCGAATAGCCCGTTCATAAGTAAACACCGCAGTGCGTTCCTACACTGCACACATACACTGCCAAGTCGGGTAGTCACCGCAGTGACTACCCGACTGAAGGAGTAACAAGGCATGGCTGAGGAATCCGGGGGAAAACCCCGCTCGACGCTTATTATCGCGATTCAGCGGGCTGTGAGACGTCCGTATTTGTTCATGGCCGCGGTGATCTTAATCCTTGGGGTCATCTGGTTTTTTCGTCTGGCCGTGCAAGAGTTTCTCCTTATTGATCGTGTCATCAACGTCTATACCAACGACGCGCAAGTCCAAATGGATTCGTATGCCATTCGGCCGGCGGTGACGGCGGAAGTGCTTGAGGTCCTCGTCAAAGAGGGACAACCCGTGCACAAGGGACAAGCTTTGCTCCAGCTGGCGCAGGACGATATCCGGGCCGAACTCCTCAAGGCCGAGGCCGTCGCAGAAGGTATGACTCAGCAAGTGCTGGAGATGCGGCAAGAAATGCCCCTGTCGATCGAACACGCGGAGCAACAGGTCGTCCGTGCCCAGGCACTGGTCGAAACCAAAAAACAGGAGTACAAACGCGCCCAGGTATTCCTCGCGGTGGAACGCGACCGGACGCACAAGATGCTGCGCGAGCACCAGGCGACCATCGACGTTGCCGAAGCGCGGATGCGCGAACACGAAACCGCTGCCCGTGAAGCGACCATGACGCTGGAACGCACCCAAAGTTTGTTCAAAGACGGCATTCTCTCGCAAGATCGCCTCGACGCCGCACAAATGGCGCTGGAACGGCGCCAAGCGCGCTTCGCCGCAGCGCGGGAAGATGTCCGCCGCACGCAAGAGCATTACCCGTCCCGCGATTCCCCGCAGATGATTCGCGTGCACCAGCAAGATGTCAAACGGCTCGAAGCGCGCCTGAAAGAGCAACAAGCCACCTTAGAACTCGCACGCAACAATCTGCGCCGAGTCCGCCTCGGCGCCCAACGGCTCAAGGTGTTGGAAGCCAAGCAAAAGGAAGCCCAAGCGCAAGTCGGGGCGTACCGCCTCAAGCTGGCCAAAACCGAGATACGGAGTCCTGTCGACGGCATCGTGGCCTATCGGAACGTCGAACCAGGGGAGATCGTCGAGGGCGATCCGAGTAATCCGCCGATTATCGTCCTGCACAACCCCCGCAACCGGTGGATCGCAGCCAATGTTTGGGAATCGGACATCAGCCGTGTACGCCTCGGCAATACGGTCGAGATCTGGATTGATGCCTTTCGCACCAATGCGTTGGGTCGCGGCAAACCCTTCAGCGGGAAAATCGTGCGTATCAACCCCACCACGTACAACGAAGTGGCAGGCTTACCACCCGAGCGTTTCTTCACACGTCGCGAACGCAAGGTGCCGGTAGGCATTTCGATTGAGGACGACGCCCCGGGCTTACGGGCAGGGATGCTCGCTGAAGTGCTGATCTAT
>CAJIAL010000445.1_pt1 | contig 27473 bp, 23 predicted proteins | sample 9199091 | NCBI WGS metagenome assembly CAJIAL01 (sample SAMEA7708270, study PRJEB35096) | sediment metagenome | biome: marine neritic benthic zone biome [ENVO:01000025]; feature: sediment [ENVO:00002007]; material: shallow marine sediment [ENVO:03000034] sea grass bed [ENVO_01000059] ... | reverse complement strand
CAAAGAGGCGGAGCCGTGTGTCCATGTACGATTCGGTGTCATTTGCATCGCCGATGTTGGGGGCGCCGAAGAAGCCTCCCTGCATGGTGTACATATTCGTCCGCAGGCGGTAGTTGCCACCGACGAGGAAAATGCGTTCGGTTTGCCCTGCTGCCGGCAGAGCCGTCAGGACGAGCAGGAGCAAGGTGCCGAGAAGGCTATAGACAGGACGTTGCATGGGAACATCACTCAACTCAAGTGGGCAACACGACACGCGTACGCGCGTCTCGACGATGGTGTCGGGGTCAGATGCCTCACGTCCATGGGGCTGATTTAGCGTCCAAAGATGGCAGGCACAATATCCACAAAAACTGTGACTTCGATATCTTCCACGGTGACAATGATGAACGCTGTACGTGGGCTGTCACTGCCTGACGCGGCGGAAAAGATGCCGGTGACAGTACCGCCACGTGTCTGACTTGTTTCAGTCGTGACGTCGCCTTCCGAAGGCAGGAAATGCACCAGCACATCATCGACGGGCTGCCCTGCGGCGTCTGTCACGCTTACCGTAACCTGCGCCCGCTTCGAGTGCGTCATGGTGAAAGTGTGCGGGTTGATCCGTACGGACAATCCACTCGGCTGTGAGGGGCCATACACCCGCGGGGTACGGGAAAAGAGCCCGCTGTGTCCCGACAAAGGCAGGCAGAACAGGAGCAACACACTCGCGCACACGACAGAGCCCAGGCGTACGCGATCTCTGTGCCGGCGTTTATCCAAAGTCATATTGTAACCGTGTGCCGAATTGCCAGATATCGTCGGGATTGTCAGGCCCTGGGCCGCTACCGTCGCGCGAGGCGTCGGTATTCTTGCGCCACCAATCGCCGGTGAAATAATACCCGCCACCGATACGAAGCCAGAGTTTCGGCAAAATCGTCCACTGGGCCCACACGTCTGCTTCGAAGCCGCGATCACGGTCGCCATTGTCGTTGTCCTCGGCGGCTTGATCGTATGCTCCGAGCAGGTGGAGCGTCAGATTCCGCAGAATGGGAAAGGCGCTCCGGGCGATCACCAGCAACCGTCCATTGTAGTCTCCGTTGAAAAATCCGTTACCAGTGCCCCATTTACTGTTAAACCCGTCGCCGACGTCAATGATTGGCCCGCGCGAGATAATTTCCGGACCTTGATACATATTATTGTAGTAACTCACCCACGCCGAAATGCTGTCGTTGTCCTTGGAGCCGCCCTCCTCGATGGTGTTTTTACTGCCCTTTTCTCCGCTGATGTATTGCACCTGGAGTCCGATGGTGGCGATGCGCAGAAAGAGGTCGCCGGCCAGGCTGAGATTGATGCCGCGGTTCTTGCCGCGGTGCCGGCCGAAAAAGCCCTTACCCTCGTTGTAAATGGCATAGCCATCGACCTGCACCGGTCCGAGCGGCGAGGTGACACGCGAGGTGAGTTCGACACCAAGCCACCACTGGAAGGGATCGAAGTTGAAGTCTCGTTCGTCGCCACTTTCCCGGTCGATCCAGTAGTAAAACGTTGCCGCAACGACTGTTGCGGAGCTGAGGCGGAGTTCGCCGTCGACGCCGAACCAGTCACTGTCGTCGGCATTTTTGCGGGTGTCCCCCTCAAAAAATTTCAGATAGATAAAGTGTGCCGCAACGTCGCCTCGCCTGTACTGGAGTTGGAAGCCGGCAAAGTCGTCTGCCAGGATGTTAAAATCATAACGGTCACCGTAGCCGAAAATCCCGCCGCGAAACGAGAGTCCGGGAATTGGTGGGAGCTGAAACTCCAAAAAGATGTTTTTGGTTTCGACGTTCACTCCGTCGGCGCCCACACCACCCCCTGAGCCAGGACCGATGGACGGCAGCAGGTTCCCACTGGTGTCGTCGCCGTCCTCGACATTGTCGCCCCCGAAGACAATATCGCCAATTTCCATGCGGTAATGGACGCGTAGCACGTCGTTCGGACGAAAGTCCCAGTAGAGCCGCAAGCGGGTATCGAAGAAGGATTTGAGGTCACTGTCGTCGCTCGGGAAGCCGCCGCTTTCGCCACCCCCCTCTTCGTTGGCACCGTCAATGGTGCTGACGATACTGCGTAGGCGAAAATCCCCCCCGACCAGGAGGACTTCTTCTTTCGGAAAGACCGAGATAGTTTGCCCCCAGGCATGGGAGCTGAGCAATCCTGCGACGAGACAGAGCAGAACGATACAATATTTCCTTAGGACAGCCATAGGGGAGCACGTCTCTCTTGAGCAAGGACGGAGACCATGGGATGCCAGAGTCTCAAGATGTTTGTGTACGGAATTCCTTGACGGGATGCATGCGGAAGCCGCGATGTGCCTTTGTGAACCGGCGCATGGTATCGTGGTTGTGCGATGGTGTCAAGGCGCTTTGCATCACTCCGGCAGCCCTGCCATGTCCGGTCCGAGTGGGATTTCAAACGTGTTGAGCACGCAGGCCACGAGGCCGTAGTAGCCCATCAGAGCTGTGAGGTCCGTGACGCCTTGTTTGCCGAAGCGATCGAGGGCCGCTTGGAAGGTGGTGTCGCTGACGCGGTGCTGATCGTGCAGCTCCCGGCCGAAGCGGATGATGAGGGCTTCGTCGGCGGTCAGGCCGTCCAGGTCTTTGCGGTGGGCGATGACGTCGATGGCGTCCTGGCGGGCACCGGCTTTCAGGGCCAAGGGGGCGTGTGCGGCCCATTCGTACTGGGCGTTTTTGGAGCGGGCGGTGATCAAAATGGCCAGTTCGCGCAGATCTGGGGACAACGCCGAGTCAAAGCGGAGATAGTGACCAAGCTGCGCCGCACGGCCCGCTAACTCCGGGCTGTTGAGCAGAATACCGAATGGACCGGCAACACGCCCCCGGCTTTGTGTGATGGCGTCGAATGTGGCGTGATGCTCCGCCGGGAGATCGTCTTTGCTCGTGATTTGGGGAATACGCGTCATGGTGGAGCTCCTTTACATAACTATGTGAGGATGACATAACCCGTCTGTGGTGGGTGAGCGCTGGTATTGTAGCACATTATGATGTGATCACCGTCACATGCTTGCCCTCTTGCGGGGGCTGCGTCCATAGCAAATAATAGAGCAGGCTTTTTTGTGTTTTTTTGTGAAGGAAGTAGACCATATGTCCCGTCGCAAGATGGCAGTGATTACCGTCACGGCATGCGTCGTGTTCCTGCTTGGCCTGAGCGGTATGCGTGTCTTGATGCAGCTTCGGACACCACCGCCGCGCCAAGACGTGGCACGGCGTGGCAAGTTAGTGCGGGTGATTACCGCGCAGATACAAGAGGTTCCGTTGACGGTGACGGGGTTTGGTACGGTGCGTGCCACTGCCGAATGGCGAGCAGTGCCGGAGGTGTCCGGGGCGGTCGTACGGGTGTCGCCGCAGTTACATGCCGGACTTCATGTGAGCCGGGGCGAGCTTCTCTTTGAGATCGATCCACGCGCGCATCGCTTGGCAGTACAGCGAATTCGCGCTGAAATTCTCAAAGCCGAGAAAGATATTGCCGTGTTACAGCAACAGCAGCGCAACTATGACGCCACCCTGCAGATTGCGCAGCGCAACCTCGCTATTGCTGATGACCAGTTGCAACGTGATGAGGCCCTGGTGCGCAAGGGTACGATTTCGACCCGGGAGCGGGATAATCGCCGCCAACTGCGGAATGAAATGGAGCAGGCCGTGCAGGCTGGGCGCAATAGCCTTGCTCTGATCGGTCCGCAAATTGCCAAGGCCCAAGCAGTCATCGCTGTGGCTCAGGCCCAATTGGCCGAGGCACGGTTGCAATTGTCGAAGACACGTATTGTGGCGCCATTTGATGGCCAGGTGGTCACGAGTAGTCTCGATGTCGGAGAGTTTGTCCAGGCCGGGCAGGAGGTAGCAACACTGTACGACACGACGGCGGTTGAAATCCCCTTGGCGATTGCGCCGGACGAGCTGCGCTGGTTTCCGACTGCAGGGACCGATCTGACACAACTCACGGCGACCGTGCGCTGGCATAGTGGCGCCCAGCCCGTGACATGGCAGGGACGGGTGGCGCGGTGGGAATCCGGGCTTGATGCCGCTACGCGCATGCTGACCCTGGTGGTGGAAGTGCCACATCCCTGGAACACAAGGACGACACAGTTTCCATTGCAGCCAGGCATGTTTTGTGAGGTTGAGATGGTCGTGCGTCGCGTATCGCATGCTGTCGTCATTCCGCGGGTGGCGTTGCGCGACCAACACACGATCTTCCTGGCTCAGGATGGGGTGCTGGCGGTGCGGCCGGTGCACGTCCTCCGGGTGCACAAGGATCACGCCATACTCACGGATGGGGTGCAGGCCGGTGAGCGTGTCGTCATTTCCCCGCTTACTACGCCGATTGTGGGCATGAAGCTGCGCACTGTCGAGCAGCCTGCCATGGCGCCGAGCGCTGTGCCAGCACCAGAAGGCCGGGCGACGCTACGTGGCGACGCCGGCGGTCATGCAGGGAAGGAGCGCTGACATGCGGCGGCTTATCGCGGCAGCGGTCAACAATCCTGTCGCCACGAATCTCTTGATGCTCGTACTCATCGTTTCCGGGTCCTGGAGCGCTTTCACTCTGACGCGTGAAGTGTTGCCGCAGCTGTCGTTCGATATTATTCAGGTGAGTGTAGAGTTCGATGGGGCGACGCCGGAGGACATCGAAGAAAGCATCGTGATTAAAATCGAGGAGGCCATCAGCAGCATCGAGGGCATTCGCCGGACGTTTGCGAACGCCTATGAGGATCGCGGCTTGGTGTGGGCCGAATTGGAGCCGGAGGCGGATAACCGCAAGGTCCGAGACGAAATCGAGGATGCGGTGGAGAAAATCGAAACGTTTCCGGAAGAGGCGAAACGCCCACGGTATGTCGAGTTAGAAGAACGGATACAGGTCGTCAATATCGCGGTCTACGGCGCGCAGCCGGAGCGGACACTGAAACAGGTGGCTCAGGATGTGCGGGACGATTTATTGGCGACGCCGACGATTTCCCAGGTGGAAGTGATTGGGACCCGCGACTATGAACTCTCCATCGAGATTCCGGAAGCGACGCTGCGGCGCTATGGCCTGACGCTGCAACGTGTGCGTGACATTGTACGCAACAACAGCCTCGATTTACCCGCTGGTGACATCAAGACCAGGGAGCAGGATATTGTCGTGCGTACGACGGGACAGCGCTACACGGCGGAGGAGTTCGCTGTCATTCCGCTGCTGACTGCAGCTGACGGGACGGTCATTACCTTGGGCAAAATTGCTCAGATTACTGACGGCTTTGAGGATGCAGACCTGCAGGGGCGTTTCAACGGCCAGACGGGAGTGTTGGTGGCCGTGTTCAAAACGAACGAGGAAGATGCCTTAGCCATTGCCGAGACGGTGCGGAACTATGTCGCCAAACGCAACGCGGTGTTGCCGGACGGCTTACAGCTCAGCATCTGGGCAGACACGTCGCATATCATCAAAGGCCGGTTGCGTTTGCTGACCAATAACGGGCTTATGGGATTGCTGCTGGTAGGGATCAGTCTCTGGCTCTTTCTCAATTGGCGTTTGGCCTTTTGGGTGGCAGCCGGGTTGCCCGTGGCCTTTATGGGGGCTTTTTGGCTCATCGACGTCTATGGCAGTACGTTGAACATGATCACGATGTTTGCCTGCATCATGGCGTTGGGGATCTTGGTGGACGACGCGATTGTCGTGGGTGAGAACATTTATAGTCACTGGCGCCAGGGGAAATCTCCCGTCCGTGCCGCCGTCGATGGCGCCTCGGAAGTGGCGCTGCCGGTATTGGCCGCCGTGGCCACGACGATTGCCGCGTTCGTGCCGCTGTTTATTATGGAGGGGGTGCTTGGGAAGTTCATCGCCGTCTTACCGGTGGTCATGGTGGCGGCGTTGGTCGCATCGCTCATTGAGTGTTTGGTCATCATGCCCCCCCATTTGGCGCACTCGCTGCGGCCGCACACGCAAGACCATGTTCGGATGTCTACCGTGCCGCGCTTGGCATTGTCGATGCGGCGGCGCATTGAGTGGGCAGTAGATGGGTTGATCACCCGCGTGTATCTGCCCCTGTTACGCCGGACGCTGGAGTGGCGGGCGGTGGTGGCGGTGGGTGCCTTGGCTATTTTGATGCTCGCGCTTGGATTGGTGGGCGGTGGACATGTGGACTTTTTCCTCTTTCCCAAAACCGATGTGGATACCATCCTGGCGAAGGTCACCCTGCCGCATGGCACGCCGGTGGCGAAAACGCTTGCGGTGGCTGATCACTTGGAAAAAATGGCGTGGCAGCTCAACCAGCACTTTACACCCCGCGAAGGTGACGCCGTGGTGTTGCAAGCAATGACGGTGGTCGGCGTGCATTCGGGTAATGTTGTATCCGAGATTGGTAGCCACGCCGGTGAGGTCACGTTGGAGCTGTTGCCGGTCGAGCGCCGCGGGGTATCGAGTAACGTAATGTTAGCGAAATGGCGTGCATTAGCCGGCGATATCCCTGACGCTATTGCTCTCACGTTCGGTACGCAAGAAGTCGGTCCGGGGGGGGCGCCGCTTGAAGTCCGCTTGATTGGTGACCGTTTTGCCGATTTGCGCGACGCTGCAGACCGGCTCAAGGCAGAATTGGCGACCTATCCGGGGGTCTTCGATATTCAGGACGATTTTCGTCCCGGTAAGACGGAGATGCGCCTGACGCTCAAACCCGAAGCGCGTGTCTTGGGCCTGACGCTTGCCGACTTGGCGACGCAGGTGCGCTATGGCTTTTACGGCGCCGAAGCGCTGCGCTTGCAACGTGGGCGGGATGAAGTGCGGGTGATGGTGCGCTATCCGGTCGGGGAGCGCCGCGCTTTGGGCGATGTCGAGCAGATGCGTATTCGCACCCCCGATGGGCGGGAAATCCCGTTTGGCGAGGTCGCCATGGTCACGTTGGAACGCGGCTACTCGGTGATCAAACACAATGACCGTGAGCGGGTAGTCGCGGTGACGGCGGATGTGGATACGGACGTGACCAATGCGGAAAAGATCTTGGCGGATCTGCAGGCAGGATTTTTGCCCAAACTTGTGGCTCGGTATGATGACGTACGTGTTTCTTTCGAGGGACAGCACCGGGAAACGCAGCGGTCGGTGACGAGTTTGTATCGTGGCTTTGTCCTGGCTATGCTGCTGATTTACGCCATATTGGCCACCATTTTCCGCTCGTATGCCCAACCGTTGGTTGTCATGTCGATCATCCCGTTCGGATTGATTGGCGCCTTGGTCGGGCACATTCTCATGGGCAAAGCGCTGACGATGATGAGCCTCTTTGGACTCGTGGCGCTCAGCGGTGTGGTGGTGAACGACTCGCTGGTCCTGCTGGATTTCATCAATCGTGCGGTGCGTGGGGGCATGCCGCGGGTGCAGGCGGTGTTTGCCGGAGGCCAGGCGCGCTTTCGGGCCATCATCCTCACCACGGTGACGACCGTGGCAGGGTTGTTACCGATCTTGCTGGAACAGAGTATGCAAGCACAGTTCCTCGTGCCGATGGCCATTTCGATCAGCTTTGGCCTGATGGGGGCAACGTTTCTTGTTTTGGGACTTGTGCCGGCCCTCTATTTGTTACTGTACGACGTGCAGCATGCGCTGCAGTGGCTCTGGACCGGCGTGTGGCCTGTCGAGGACGCCGGAACAGTGACAGAGATACCTGCCGGGGAGGAGGTCGAGGCATCAGTCGTGCCGCAGCGGCGCTAAAATGTGTAAAGGAGACACGGTGGATTTGTCCCATATCATGCTGAGTAACGATGGCCCCATGAGTACGATTACCATTAATCGTCCGGAGCGGGCGAATGCGCTCAACCATCAAGCGGTGCACGAGCTTAAACAGGCGGTGGAGGCGACGCGGGCGCGGCCGGAGACGCGTGTGGTCGTGATGACCGGTGCCGGTGAGCGATCGTTTGTCGGTGGGGCGGATATTCATGATTTGGCCGGCTTGGATGTGGTGCGGGGCGAGCAATTCATTCGGGCCTTACACGAGACCTTTCGGGCCATCCGGGAGCATCCGGCACCGGTGATTGCGGCTGTCAACGGCTATGCGCTTGGGGCCGGATTGGAGCTGGTGATGTCGTGTGACGTCGCGATTGCCTCGGACAATGCGGAGCTCGGCATGCCGGAAGTCAAAGTCGGTCTGCCGTCCGTGATCGAGTGTGCCTTGATGCCGAGCATTATCGGGCTCATGCGGACGCGTGAACTGCTGCTTACCGGGGATAATGTCGACGCGCAGGAGGCCTATCGCCTCGGGCTGGTGAATCACGTCGTACCGCATGCCGAGCTGCCGGCGGCGGTGCAACGTATGGCGGAGCGCCTCATAAAGAACGGTCCCCGGGCGCTGTGGTTGCAAAAAGATTTGATCAATCGCTGGCTGAACATGCCGATGGATGAGGCGATTGAGGCGGGTATCAAGAGTCTTGCCCTGGCATATGCGACCGATGAGCCGCAGCGCGCCATGGAGGCTTTCTGGGCCAGCCGTGGCACGCGAGAATAATGGCGGTGCCTCCGGCGTCTAGCGGCAGCCTGCCCCTAGACGCACAGCTCGGTATGTACAGCTCTGACTTAACATCCTCCTTCGAAGCTCCTCCAGCAGCGCCGCGGGCCGGCTACCAGGGCCGTGTCAGGTATCTTTCAGGCAAATGTCAGGGAGAGGTCAGGCAGTCCGAGCCTCCATGGTGTAGAGTGTTCCATAGCAAGAGAGGTTGCCCTGAGAGACAGCGTGAGCTGCTTGAGAAAGGAGTCAGTGCTATGGTGCTACAACAGCACATCCTGCTGGTGGAGGATGACGCGGCATTGCAGAACGTCCTGGCGATGGCCCTCAGGGTCCACGGGTACGATGTTGCCACCGCAGCGACAGTCCAGGAGGCCGAGGCAACCATGCAGCAGCTCGGAGCGACGGCGATATCATTGGTGATTGCCGACATCAATTTGACCGGTCGGTATGAGGCGCGGGAGGGCTACGCGCTGTACCAGCGCTGGACGACGGCGTATCCGGCCTTGCGCTATCTGCTGATCAGCGGGGATCAGCGCAACACGACCTTGCCGGCCATTCACGTCGGTGCTGTCCCCTTTCTCGCAAAACCCTTTGGCATCCGTGCGCTCGTTACCACCGTGGAGGCGCTCCTCAAAGCCCCGCCCTCGCAGGCCAACGGCGAGAAAAGGTCTGTAGAAACTTCCCATGTTCAGGCGTTTAAAAGCGCTTTTGGCGGTTTTTGTCGAGGCCAAACACGCGAAGTGGTGTCGGAGCAAGGCCAATAGACAGCACATCCCCTAAATCGACAGCGTAGCGCAGATGTGGGCCGTCAATAAAGAGACGGCCGCGGCGCATGGTGCAGGTCATTTCGAGCAGTGTCTCAGGCGCCACCATGCCTTTGCGTAACCGGTAGCGTTGGCCGTCACGTCTGTAGGGTTCCCGGACGAGATATTGCCGTTTGCGCGAGCGCAAGGGCATGATGCGTCCGCCTGCGGCACGAATCGCTGCGGTGGAACCTGCAGCCGTTGCGATCCACATGCCGGAACTTTTTTGGGCTTCGCTGGTGTCGCCGATGCGCAGGATATAAGAGGCCATAGCGGCGGGATTGGAGTGGGCAATGAGGAGATCGTTCAGGGCGTAAAAGGGCAGCTCGGCACCGTTGAGAGTCACTTGGAGGCGTGCCAAAGGTACCTGCCGGAGTTGCCCCGCCAGCAGCGCTGTGAGGCACGAGCCGATCGTGGTGCGATTGGCCGCACAAAAAAACGCGGTACTGCGCGAGGGGTCGGAGTTGATACCCAACACCGGTATATCGCCCGCATGCCGCGCGACTTCAAGCAGTGTGCCATCACCGCCGACACTGAGCAGCAGGTCATAGTCCGTGATGGTGGCTAATTCACCCCGATAGATACTGTCGTAGGGAACGTGCGCGGCCGTTAACGCCTCATGCACCGCGTCAAGCGTGCGTTGATTCTCCTCGTGACTGAGCTGCATAGCTTGCACGATGGGATGGTGACGCTTTTGCAGGGCCTTGAAGTGGCGCTCCCGGTGTTCATACCCGTAGAGTTCGTAAAAACTTTTTTTATACACGACTAGCAGGCGAGAAATCTGCACCTCAGTAGTTTACCCTTTGCATGTGGGGGTTGTGGCGTGCCTCCCGTCCGACCTTCGCCATGTCGTACCACACGCCGTCAATCTTCACGCGTACCACATCCGCTGTGTAATCGTTGTTTTCGCCTTCGAACAGGTAGGAGCCGACGCCGTAAATATCCACCGGCACCCCCAGGGTTTCGAATTGCGCGATGCGTTGCGGGTTGAAGCCACCGGTTGCGACGATCTGGATCTGGCGGAAATACTGTTGGGCGCGTTCTTGCCAGTGTGCCGGGACGTCGATCTGGCATGCCAACGCGTCAAGCGCATGTCGAATGTTGTAGATTAAGCGCGGATTGACGCCGCAGTCGAGTTGCGGATCGCCGAGCGGCACGATACTTGCGTCGATCATGTTGCCGGAAGTGTCCGGCCGGACACCGAACAACACGTACCGTTCGGCTTCTTCCGTCTTACCGGCCTCCATGAGCTCGCGATAGCGATGGAACAGGGCTGTGGCGGTTTTGATCGTATCGCCGACACAATCGTTATTCACATCGACCAGGGCAATGCGCTTGACCTCCGGCGGTAGAATCGTAGCAAACTGGATCATGGCCTCGACCGCATCCCGTAAAAAGCAGAGTAAGTAGGCGTGGGCCACCGTTCCCCCGCCTTTCTCGCCCCACCAATCGCCTTGTGCTTCCGTCGAGATGAACATGCCCAGATTGCCGTGCTGTTCCGCGTTCCAGACGTCCACCGCGATACGATAGGCGTAGCCGTCGCCGGGTTGGGTGGCATGAATATCAAAGCGGGCCGGGAAGAACAGGAGGGGTTTGCCGTGTGAGGCTTGTAGGGTGTGATAGACGTTGGTGGCAATGCGGGTTCGGCGGGCCAGGGAGCCGAGTGTGGGGGTTTCGAGCACGGCAAAATCTCGGTAGCGTCCGCGCACCCGCATGACCGGTTCCCACGGCGCTACTCTGGCGCCGTCGTGCACGGCGTCGATTTCCAGATGCTCGTAGGTGTTAACGAAGTTCCCGTGGTCGTCGAAGTATCCCGTACAGAGTTTGAACATCGCCAGCGTATGGTCGATACCGGCCACCACCGAAAACGGTTCGCGCCGGGTGAAGTATTGCATATCGACTTCCAGATTACCGATGTCGATCTGCCCCACGTCAACACCCTGCGCTTCGAGCTCGGCACACTGTCCCTGAAAGCGATAGCCTTGGGCACTCAAGGCGCTCAGGATGTAGGTGATATTGTTGAAGTAGTGATCGCTGTACCACCCGCGGCGCATGCGCTCAGCATCAAGCTTGAACACTTCCGGCGGGAGGCGCTTTTGGTCGATGATAGACATGGTGCATAGCCCTTCAGCTGCAACGGTCGTCATCCGGACGGCTACACACAATGCCACGAACGCAGGCGGAAGTAAAGACCGAGGAAGGGGGCTGGTGCATGGTCTCGCGGAACACGAGGCCAAGGGAGGGGTGGGAGGGATGCACCAGCAGGGAGGGCAACAGAGGGCCGCTGTGAGGCCAGTCAGAGCGGCCCTTGCTCGCAAAGAATTGGTAGTAATTACTTCGCGAGGGCGACGAAGAGGCTCCCGTGCTTGCGCTGTACTAGCAGGAGGAGCGTGTCGATATCGTGGCCAGTGGTCATGGCGTCGTTGACGTCGTCCATCGAGCGCACGGGCTGCTGGTTGACTTGGAGGATGAGGTCACCCGGGCTTACCCCTGCTTCCGCTGCCGGGCTTTCGGGTGCTACATCAACCACTAAGACGCCATGGGAGGCGGGGAGACCGCGCCTGCGTGCCACTTCTGGCGTGACCTCGGTCAGTGCTAACCCCCAGACGCCACGCTCCGTCTGGGGCACGTGTGATGCTTGCCGTTTCTCTGCGGACGGGAGTGTGCCGACAGTGAGCGATTGGGTCTGTTCTTTGCCGTTACGCCGGATAATGACGGCGACGTCTGTGCCGACGGGGGTCGCGGCTACGATCGCGGCCAAGTCCCGGCTGTTTGCCACCGCTTTGTCATGAAAGGTCGTGATCACATCGCCGCGTTGAATCCCAGCGTGGGCTGCTGGACTCCCCGGGCGGACGTCACTAACCAGGGCGCCGCCTTGCTCGGGAAGTTTGAGCGCTTTGGCTATGTCGGGTGTAATGGTCTGAATACTGACGCCAAGGTAGCCGCGCGTGACCTTGCCATCGCTGACAAGCTGGGGAATCAAGGGTTTTGCCGTATTAACCGGGATCGCGAAGCCGATGCCTTGTCCCTGGGAGATAATGGCGGTGTTAATCCCGACGACCTCGCCGTGCATGTTAAACAGCGGTCCACCCGAATTTCCCGGGTTAATGGAGGCATCTGTCTGGATGAAATCGTCGTAGGGACCGGCGCCGATAATGCGTCCTTTGGCGCTGACGATACCCGAAGTCACTGTGTGACTCAAGCCGAAGGGGTTGCCAATGGCGAGGACCCAATCGCCTACGCGCAGGGCCTTAGAGTTGCCAAGCGTAGCCACGGTTAACGGCGTGTCGGAGGCGATTTGTAGGATGGCGAGGTCGGTTTTGGCATCACGACCAACGGTGTCCGCCGGATATTCGTGTCCATCGGCGAGCGTCACGATGATGTCTTTGGCGCCTTCAATAACATGGTTGTTGGTCAAGATGTGGCCGTCGTTGCTGATCACCACGCCGGAGCCGCTCCCTTGTTGTGTATACGGCCGCCGACTCTGTGGCATTTCCTGAAAAAACCGACGCATAAAATCCCCAAAAGGGCCGTCCGGAGTCGTGGAGCCGCTCCACCCTGTGGTGCGTTGGACCTTGGTGACTTTAATGTTGACGACCGTTGGACTCAGGTGTTGTGCCAGATCGGCAAACGAGTCCGGCCGTGTTGATACTGCCGCGCGAGGGGCGACGGTTGGGCTTGCGGCCGTTGCGGTGTTGTTCCACGGCAGTTCGGTCGCAATCAACAGACCCATGAGGAAAAATGCTGCGGCGGCTGTGGCGGCGACGGTCATGGCGCCGAGACGCCGGGTACGGAGAGCGTGGTGTATACGAGGGAACATAAGATGCTCCTTGCGTGTGACGTATGTCTGGAGAATGAGCCGTCCTCTGACGGAACTTCTACGCTACGCGTTACTGATGTGTGTCAATATAATCCGGCAACATTAAAAGGGCATGAACGGTAGATTAGAAGTTTCTAATGTGCATATAGGTGGGTGAGAGATGCGAACCGTGCGTCCGTTCTCACGCGGCGAGTGGGAGGCGAACCGTGAAGCTGCTGCCGTGCAGCGGGGTACTGTCGACGTCAATGGTGCCGCCGTGTGCTTCGGCGATGGAGAGGGCAATACAGAGTCCGAGGCCGGAGCCGCCAACATCCTGCGAGCGGGATTCGATCGAGCGATAAAACCGCTGAAAAGCCTGTGCTTGTTCCTCAGGAGACATGCCGATGCCGGTGTCGGACACGCGCAGGTATGCCGACGTGTCGTCGTGGTCCAGGGTCACGGTCACGGTACCACCGGCCTGGGTGTATTTAAGGCCATTGTCGACGAGGTTGAGGAGTACACGTCTGAGCCGTTCGTAATCGCCGGTAATCACGGCCGGCTTCACCGGACCAAGCTGTAAGGCTACGTGGCGGGTATCCGCGACCACCTTCATTTGCCCGTGGACTTCGTAGACGAGTTGATCGACATCGACAGGCCGATGGTCCATGCGGAGCACCCCGGCGTCGGCACGGGCCAGGAGCATGAGGCCGTCGACGAGCGCCGTGATACGATCGATCTCCTCCAGGGAGCTCTTCAGGAGCTTTTGATAGGCCTCGGGACTCCGTGGCGTACGCAGTGCCACTTCCAACTCGCCTTTGAGGATCGTCAAGGGCGTTTGTAATTCGTGTGAGGCATCCGCGCTAAACTGACGAATCTGGTGAAAGGCATCGTCGAGGCGTTCGAGCATAGCGTTGAGCGTTACAGCCAGCCGATCCAGTTCGTCACCAGTACCGGTTTCTTCCAGCCGTTCGGTGAGATGGGCGGCGCTGATGCGCTGGGTGGCCGCCGTCATGTGGGCCACGGGCGATAAGGCCCGATTTGCCAAGAGCCAGCCGCCGCCGCCGGAGAGCAGTAAGGCCAGCGGAAATACAATGGCCAGGATGAGCAGAAAGCGGCGGCGCACGGAGTAGCTGTTCTCGAGTGACATACCGACCTGCAGCACATTGATGAGGCGATTGCCGTCGATCACCGGCATGGTCAGGACGCGTACCGGGTGGTCGGTGATTCCTTCAATGGTTTCGAATGTTGGCAGGCCCCGGGCAGCATTTTGCAGGGCGGTTCGGCTTGGCGCGATTTTTCCCGAGGTCGGTGTACGCGGGTCGCGTTGACCGCGCGGATCGAGCATTTGAAAGTAACGGTTGAGTGGGGAGACACCGAAGAACCGTCGGAAGATTTCATCGACGGCGGCAGGAAAAAACACCGCCGCTTCGCGCCGCGCCTGCTCACTTAAGGCGTTGCCAACGCCTCGTAAGGCCGTGTCCACTTCTTGGGACATGCTGTACACGAGCATACCGTATGTCAGACTGCCCAGTACGAGCAGTGTGACAGTAAGGAGTCCTGTGTACCACAGGGTGAGGCGCGTGCGGATGGAGCGAATGCGCATGAGACTGCTTACCACCTCGCTGGCATTACGGTTCTTTCAGCACGTAGCCGACGCCACGTACGGTGTGGAGGAGTTTGGGCGTGTGATCGGAATCGATCTTCTTCCGCAGGTAGTTGACGTAGACGTCGATCACGTTCGTCGTCGTGTCAAAGGAGTAGTCCCAGACGTGCTCGGCGATCATGGTACGGGTTAAGACCCGGCCGGGGTTGCGCATGAAATAATCGAGCAGGGAGAATTCGCGCGGGGTCAGGTCGATGGGGGCATCGTGGCGGACGACGGTGCGCCGCGCCGGGTCGAGTACCAGGTCGGCCACGCGCAGTACCGGTAATTCGGCGTCCGCCCGGCGCCGTAGCAGGGCTCTGACGCGGGCGACCAGCTCCTGAAAGGCGAAGGGTTTGGTGAGGTAGTCATCGGCTCCGGCATCGAGTCCCAGGACTTTGTCCTCGATGTTGGCGCGGACCGTCAGGAGTAACACCGGCGTGTGTACCCCATCATGGCGCATCGCCTGCAAGACACTGACACCATCTCGCTTGGGCAGGGCAATGTCGAGGATAATCAGATCGTGGACGCGGTCCAGGGCCATCGCGAGGCCGGTTTCACCCTCCTCGGCAATGTCAACCGCGTAGCCTTCTTCCGTTAATCCCTGTTTGATAAAATTGGCGACTTTGTGCTCGTCTTCCACAACAAGGAGCCGCATCGGTCCTGTCCTCTCGGTCTGGTGCGTTCTGACACTGTCTCATATCCATAGCCTACCGAGAAACAGGACCTGTTGCAATTGTGGGAAGACGCGAGCGTGACGTGCGTCTTATCAGCGCAGTCCACTACCACACTGTCGTTAGGCCTTGGCGTACCCAGCCGTCGGCCCCGTTGGGCAGGCGGATGTGCAGCCAGGTGCCGCGTTCTTCAAGGACGCGAAACTCCGCGCCGCTGTGCAGGGGCTGTGGAAACTGTAGGGCGTAACTCTCCCCGTTACCTTTGCGTACAGGGGCTTTCGAGGACACGATTACCCCGTGGCGTTCTTGCGTATGGCGCATATGGACGACAGCCGTTGAGGCCGTAAAAAGGAGGCAGAGGCAGACCGCCCCGGCCATAAGCAAGCGGAGCATGGCAGACTGACGGAAGAGCAGGAGGGCGGCACAGGCCCAGAACAGCACAAAACCGGTGAGGGCCAACGTGATCTGGGTGCGCAGGGTCATATCATCGAGCCAAAACAGGACGCGTGCTACCAGCGCCTGCTTAGGGGTAGGGGTGGGCTTGATGTGATCGCGGCGCTGCCTCCGCGCGTAATCGAGGTTTGCACGCAAGCGCTCGTTACCTGGTTCCAACCGCAGCCCGCGCCGATAGTGGGCGATAGCCCGCCCCAGGTCCTGCCGCAGAAAATAGGCGTTGCCCAGATTATAGTGGAGTTTGGCGTTCTCGTGTCCGGCGGCCAGCAGTTGCTCATAGGCCTCAATGGCTTGCTGGTAATAGCCTTGGGCTTTCTGCGTGCGCTTACTGGCGAGGGCCTGCTCGAAGGCACGATTTGCCTGATCCAACAAAGCCGTGTCGTGTGCCGACGGCTGGGCCAGAGCGTGTGTAGATAGCACGAACAGGAGCGCCAACACTCCTGAGAGCGCACAAAGGGTGTGGGAGATGTGAGTATATTTCACAGCGTGCGATGCGCCTCCACGCGTTGGACAAAGGTTGTTGCTACTTCGAGCAGACTGGTCATTTGTGCGACAGCCAAGGCCCCAGGCGCGTAACGCGCGCTATCGCATAAGCCGAAGAGCGTTGCTGCTTGATCGATGATTGCTTGATCGACATTACGGGTATGCAGATGTTGCATGATATCTGCGGCGGTGAGCCCGGGGTGGGGGATGTCGAGTTTGTCGCTGAGGTAATGCATAAGTGCCCGGTACACGCCCTCGCAGACGTCAGCGTCAGTGGTTTCCTGGTTCTGTTTGAGATTGTGGAAGGTTAACAGTGCGACCTGTGCGGCGCGCTTATTGCGCTGTTGGGTCGGGGCTTGCCGTGGTTTGCGGCGCCATCGCCGCCCGAGCGCCAGGAGGAAATACGCGCTCGGCGGGAAGGCCAACAACGCGATAACAAGCGGTGTGAAGTGCACGACAGCTTGCTGGGGCGCCAGCACTTCGGGACCGGTGTAGTTTGCCAGCAACCCGTCGGCGAGCTGTTGGCCTAAGCGGCTCTTGGCGGGTTGGCTGTCGGTGGTCGTGACGACGGCTGAGGGTTTGAGCGTTGGTGTGCCGGTCACTTGTAGCGGGATGGTTGCACTGTGTTGCTCCTGAAAACGTCCACTGACCGGTTCGTAGAAGGCCATGGCAATGGGAGGGAGCGCACGGACCCGTTCGTGCCGTGGCCGTAGGGTGTAGGTAAACGTTTTCGTGTCCGTGGCCGTTGTGACGGTCGGTGGATCGCTCGAGATCTTGAAGGCCTGGGCTACGTCAGGTTGATCCTGCAAGCGTGGCGGACGCACGGTTTCGAGCAAGCTCTCTTTATCCCCATGTACCGTCAACGTGAGTGTGAGCGGGTCACCGACTTTGAGCGACATGGGTGTTGCCGAGACGTCAAACCGGAAACGCCCCACGCCGCCGCTAAAGCTTGGTGGCCGGTCGGTGCTGGGCACCGGGTGGATGGTGACCGGGACGGGTTGGCTGCCGGCAAAAACTCGTTCGACCTGCTGCGCACGGCCGTTGGCATCGACCTGTGTTGGGAGGGCCGCTTTAACGAGAACGGCCGGGATGGTTTGCGATCCGGCACGAATGGGACGAAACGTCTTCTGTAAGCGGTATGTATAGTACGTGAAAGTGCCGTCAGACCTGGTACGTTGTGTCGTCTGCCGTGGCAAGGTAAAGGTGAGGCGGGTATCACCAAAGACATTGCCTTGATTGGTGTAATCGTTGATATGAAAGCCGGATTTTTGCTGGCGTAAGAACGGTTCGGCAAATGTGGTAACGTCGGAAGTTTTCCAGTCTCCGAGTTGGTCGAACCAAGGAATCTGTATGTGCGGGGGTTGCTTGGGGAAAAACGGGTCGATGTCGAGTATGGAATTGTTCAGCATCAAGGCGCGGATTGAGATGCCGAGCGTGACGGTGACGGTTTCTCCGAGCACATAGCTCGGCTTGTCTGTGGTTACCTCCACGAGGAGACGCTCCTGCGCCGCTGGTGCTTGGACGACGAGCTTCAGCGGTTCGCTGGTGTAGGTACTGCCCTCATGGGTAATCGCGATCGACGGGATTGTCAGGGTTCCGGCGACGCGGGGACGCAACTCATATCGCGCCATGTAGCCGAATTCCTCGAGGCGCGTCGTTTTACCTTGGACAATGGTGAGGCTGGAATTGCTAAAGCTTTGCCCCTGTGCACGGCTGATGTCGATATCAGGGTGTGTAATCTCGGGCGGTTCCAGATCGCGAATGCCCTGAACACGCAACTCCAGTTGGACACTGTCGCCGAGATAAATCACCGAGTCTGACAGGGTTACCCGCATGGTGATCGGCGCAGCCGAGGCTATCTGGGGCCACACTACGAGGGGCAGCACGAGCACGAAAAGCAGAACGCATCTATACCAATTGACTCGGATATTCTTCATATTCCATCTTTCGCAGACTGCATAAACATTGTTACCAATCTTTATCGACGCGGGTACCACGGTGATAAGCCCGCCGACGTTGTTGACGTTGGGCGTCTACTTCACGCCCGCGTTCGCGAATCGCGTCAAGCAGCCGCGCCGCTTCTTCTGCTGACATCTCCTCCGGGGCTGCGGCGTGCTGTGACTGCGAGGCCTCCGGTGGCGTATCGCCCGGTTGGGCTTGTTGCTGCTGGGCGTCCTGGGGCGATTGGGACTGCTTGGTGTCTTGAGGCGGCGACTGTTGATCGCGCTGTGCTTGCTGGTTATCTGCTGCGTCGGATGACGCTTGCTGCTGCTGATCTTGCTGCTGCTGCTGTTGATCCTGCTGTCGGTCTTGAGAGTCAGTCGATTGCTGTTGTTTCTGCTGCCGCTGCTGTTGTTGTTGTAATTGCTGCAACAGCCGCTGGGCGAGTTCCAAATTATGCTGCGCGTCTGACTGGTTCGCGTCGACTTCAAGGCTGTCACGGTAGTACGTCATAGCCGTGCGCAGGAGCGTCGTAGCTTCCTGCGGTTGCTGGAGCGCGTGTAAGGCCTGCTGGTATTTGACATTGCCCAAATTGTACTTGGCGCGGCTTTCCAGCCTTCGGTCTGTTGTGTCGAGGGCACGGTTATAATGCGTCAGCGCTTGCGCGTAGTCACCCTGTTTGTACGCCGCATTGCCGCGATTGAAATGAATGACTGTGGCCTCCGGTTGGACTTGGGCTGCTATCGCATAGTGTTCTGCGGCTGCCTGATACTTTCCTTGCTGGTACAGGGCATTGCCTTGTTGCACGGCCTCATATGGCGAGGCTGCGTGGGCGAGGAACGGCATCAGGAGCAGCGTGACCCCTGTCAACCATTGTGAAGGTGTCATGAGGCGTTAGTCCTCTTGCATGTTCGTGCTGGCAGGAAGGAGCATGTCGATGGCCAGCAGCAGCACGCCTGCAGCGAGAAACCATTGAAAACGGTGCACAAAGCGCTCGCGTGTGGCGACATCAAGGTCGCGTCGTGCTTTCTGAGCGATGTGTTCGGTGTAAATGCGGTCAAGCTCGATGGCGTGGGTTCCCGCCGGAACATAGGCGCCACCGGTGAGATGTGCGATGTCAATGAGGAGGTTCTCCCGCATGCGCGAATGCACTTCTTTACCTTCATACCGTACATAGGCGCCTTGACCCTGTGGGGTACGGAGAGGAATGGGCGCGCCGGCTGCAGGGTTCCCGAGGCCAATGGTATACATCGTAACTTGCTGTACGGCTGCGGCTTTGGCAGCCTCCAGCGGAAAACTTTCATGATCATCGCCGTCCGTAATAAGAATGATGTCTTTAAAATTATGCTCCAGCGTAGTGAAAGCGCGCAATGCCTGGCGGATGGCGTCGCCGATGAGCGTGCCGCCGCGCCCAACAGTTTCCGGGCCGAGCGCGTTGAGCTGTTGCAGAAAGAAGGCGTAATCGTGGGTGAGTGGACACTGCAGGCTGGCGCGTCCGGCAAAGGCGATGAGACCAAGCCGGTGTCCGCCTTCTTGTTGCAGAACAGTCACAAGATCTTTGATGTCGAGCTTGGCGCGTTCCAGTCGGTTCGGTGTGACATCTTCGGCCAGCATACTGCGCGACACATCGAGGAGGATCATCAAGTCACGGCCACGCCGGGGCACATCTTGCCAGCGCTTGCCCCATTGCGGCTGCGTCAGCGCGATGACGAAGCCGCCAACTGCACCGACGAGGACGAGGGCTTTGAGCCATTGCCGCGTCTGGCTCACACCGGTCAGCAGGCGCGGCGCAAGCGCCTGGTCCAGAAACAGGGCAAGCGCGTGCTGTTTGCGGCGAAAGGCGTAGACGTACAGGGCCAAAAGTGCGGGTAGCAGCCACAGCAAGTACACATAGGGTAGGGCGGCAAAACGCATGGCAATATGGCTCCCTAACACAGGCCGGCGGAAGTCTATTATCTGTTTGAGCACCGCAAGGCTCACACAATCAAAGCAACCACGTGGGACGTTATTTGCGGTACGCAGTACTAGCTCACGATCTTCTGTACCTACGGAATCGTCCGGAGACGGGTCGTCACCAACATGATTTCGAGCAGGAGTAGCGCGAGTGCTGGTAACAAAAACCAGCTAAAACGTTCAGCATATTCCTGATACTGCTCGGCGATGTTTGTCGTTTTTTCCAACTGGTCGATTTCTGTGTAAATGTTTTGCAGCGTTGCCGTGTCGGTTGCACGGAAGTAGCGTCCGCCGGTGGTCTCGGCAATCGTGCGTAGTGTGCGCTCATCGATGGCGACGCGCATCCGCCGGAACACGATGCGGCCACTGCGCGTACGCACGGGCACGGGTGCGATACCACGCGTGCCCGTGCCGATCGTGTAAATCTTGATGCCAAGCGCTTTGGCGATGTCTGCGGCCTGTTTCGGCTCTGTATCTCCAGCGTTATTCGAGCCATCGGTGAGAAGAATCATGACTTTACTTTGTGCCGTCGCGTGGCGTAACCGTTCTACCCCGAGAGCGATGGCTTCGCCGATTGCCGTGCCGTCTTCTTCCCGTCGCGAGACGATTTCGATAGGCTCCAGCAGAGCGAGGAGCGTATCGTGATCAAGCGTCAGCGGACTAATGCTGTCGGGATAGCGTGCGAACGTGACCATGCCGATGAGGTCGGCGTCGCGTCCCGTCAGTCCCTTACCGCCTTGGACAAACTGCCGGAAGGTATGCTTGACCACGTCCAGCCGGCTCCGTTGTTCCCCGTCGAGTTGGAGATCAAGCGCACGCATACTGCCGGAGATATCAACTACCATGAGGATGGCGATACCTTCACTATACACTTTGGTGGCTCGGAGACCCTGTTGGGGGCGAGCCAAGGCGATGATCCCAAGGGCGATGATCAGCAGACGGAGGAACGGGAGCGCCTGCCGCAGCCGCGTGATCAGTGATGGCGGCAAGGCTGCCAGGTCATGAGTGGAGGAGTACGTAATGGCTGCCGGGCGCTGCTGCCGTCGGAGCACCAGCAGGAGCGCTGGGAGCGCCAGCAGGAGCATGAGTATGAAAGGATGTGCGAACCGCATTACACGTCAGCTCCTGTCACAGCAACACGTACCTGTTCGTCGGCGGTATGCTCAACGAAAGTTTTGGCGCTGTCCCAGGCCCGTTGCATATCGTCGGATGTGGGCTGATGCCGGGCAAATTTCACCAAGTCGCACTGTTGCAAAAAGGCGCCGAGCAAGTCGCGATGCGCGCCAATGATATCTCCAGTGGCGTGGGCCGCGGCTAAAAACTCCTCGGTCGTCTGCTCCGGAGCTCGCAGGCCGAAACGCCATTCGACGTAGCGGCGCACAATGGCGGACAAGCGCACGTAAAATTCGTCGATACGTCCCATGGTAATAAGGTTGTCATGCTGTAATTGCCACAGGGCTTCCAGAGCCACGAGATGGGCAGGTCGTGGTGGCGGGGCCTCTGCCGGTCGTGTTCGGCGGCGATACCACCACCAGAGGGCGGCGAGCAGACAGAGCAGTGCGACGATGCCGAGGAGGATCGTTAGCCATAGCGGTAGCCCACGTCGCGTCAGCGCCACGGGCGGCGCGATGTCTTTGGGAGCCATGGGGTCGGCGTTCTCCGGCAGTACCGAGGTCACAGTGAGTGTGAGGGGACGAGTCTGGATCGTCCGCGGTTCGGAGGCATCTTTGGCTTGTAAGGTGATTGTTAGCGGCGGAATGGTGAGTGACCCGGCGCGTGTAGCTTCCAAGGTATAGTCCTGCTGCCACGCTTGTGTGTCGGGTGCGATCGCTCGCGGCTCGCGCAACTCGTGCTGCACGATGCGAAAGGGACCCAACGTTTCTGCCGGATGGGGAAACGCCACAACCGTATCCGGCAGGGTGTGTACGGAGACGTGCAGCTGTAGGGAATCGGTGATGCGCATCGTGTGCCGATCTGCCTCGAGTCTCACCTGGATATCACCATGTGTGGTGCGTTGGATGAGCGGCTTGGGGGCGCGGGGATCACCACGTGGCGACTCCGAAGGCTGTGCTGATGTCGTGGCGCACGCGAGGAGCAGTCCGACGAGAATCGTATGCCACAGTGCGCTATATCGCCTGGCCCGTGTCATTGCCTCTCCTCAGCGTCGTATGCGCCGTTCTCGCTGGCGGAAAAAGTGCATGAGCGGTGTGATGTATGGCTCATGGGTATACACGTCAATGGCATCGAGACCTAAGGAGCGAAAGAGCTGCTGGCGTTGTGCCACTGCCGCGGCACGGCGTTCTGCATACTGCCGGCGCACAGCGGCGCTGCCGGTATCGACGAGTAGATGCGCGCCGGTTTCCAGGTCTTGCAAAGTCATCAGACCCAGGCGCGGCAGGCTGAGTTCACGCCGATCGGTGATACTAATCGGGATAATGTCATGTCGCCGCTGGGCGATGCGCAAAGGCGTGTCGTAGCCCGATGTCAAAAAGTCCGAGACCAGAAAGCTGACCGCGCGGCGTCGGCTGATGGTGTGCAGATACTCCAGCGCCAGTCCTAAGTCCGTGCCGCGCCGTTGAGGCTGGAAATACAGCACTTCCCGAATTACCCGCAGTACATGGTGTTTGCCTTTTTGCGGCGGGATGTATTTCTCGACCTGATCGGTAAACAACAGCAGGCCGACTTTATCATTGTTCCGAATGGCACTGAGGGCGAGGACGGCACACAGCTCCGTGGCGATCTCGGTTTTGAGCTTGGCCACGCTGCCGAACTGTCCCGAGGCGCTCAGGTCCACCAGGAGCATGACCGTCAACTCGCGCTCTTCCACGTACTGTTTGACATACGGTTGCCCCAGACGCGCCGTGACGTTCCAATCGATGCTGCGAATATCATCACCCGGCGCGTATTCCCGCACTTCGGCGAACTCCATCCCGCGTCCTTTAAAGGCGCTATGGTATTCCCCCGCGAACACGTCGTTCACCAGGCGCCGCGTCCGGATGTGAATCTGGCGCACATGTTTGAGTAGGTCACTCGGTAGCATTAGGGTACAGGCAGATGATCGAAGATTTGTTGAATCAGGTCCTCGGAGCTGATTTCTGCGGCTTCCGCTTCGTATGTGGTCAGCACACGGTGGCGCAGTACATCGAGACCAATCGATTTCACATCCTGCGGTGTCACATAACCGCGTCCTTGGAGAAACGCAGCGGCTTTGGACGCCAGAGCGAGGTATATGGTGGCCCGGGGCGAAGCGCCGTACTCGATATACGGGGCGATGTCGAGGCCGCACTGCTGTGGCTCGCGGGTGGCGTAGACGATATCGACGATGTATTGCTTGACCTTGGCATCCAGGTAAATAGTGTTGACCACGCTGCGTGCCTGTAAGATTTCGTCCGTGTTGATGACCGGTTTGACGATCGTCGGCGCGTGTATCTGGGCCATGCGCTCGAGAATTTGCAATTCTTCCTCGCGACTCGGGTACGTAATTTTCAGTTTCAGCATGAATCGGTCGACCTGGGCTTCCGGCAGCGGGTAGGTGCCTTCTTGCTCCAGCGGATTCTGCGTTGCCAGGACCAGAAACGGCTGTGGCAAACTAAAACTCTCCTCGCCGATAGTGACTTGGCCTTCTTGCATGGCTTCGAGGAGCGCGCTTTGCACTTTGGCGGGAGCGCGATTGATTTCGTCCGCCAGCACGATGTTGGCAAAGACCGGCCCCTTGCGGACACGAAAATCCCCCGATTGGGGTTGGTAGATCAGGGTGCCAATGAGGTCCGCGGGAAGTAAATCAGGTGTGAACTGCACGCGTTGATACTCGGCGTGTAGCGCCTGGGCCAGCGTCGTCACGGCGCGCGTTTTGGCCAGGCCCGGCACGCCTTCCAGTAAAACATGTCCATTGGCCAACAGGCCCACGAGGAGGCGTTCGAGCATGACGCGTTGGCCGACAATGACTTCTTCCATGGCCTGCATTAGTGTCTGGATGACGTGACTATGTTGTTCGACGAGCGCGTTGATTTCTCGGACATCCAGAGTCATCAGGGCGTTCCTTCCTCCTTAGGCTGCATGATGGTGATGATGTGAGAGGGGTGATGCGGTGCATCGAGCAAGATGATATCTCATAATTTTTAGGTGGAGCGGCTATCTTGTCAAGGGGATGATCGGGTCGAGATATCAGACAATGCCCTCCTGGTGGAGTGCATCGAGTTCCGTATCTGACAACCCGAGAAGTCCCCCGAGAATTTCACGATTATGTGCGCCGACAGGCGGACCCGGCCACGTGGTGGCGCCAGGGGTATCGCTGAGCAGGGGCGGCATAGCGGGAATGTTGAGGGGAGTCCCGTCGATGTCGACTTCCTCAAAGAGCCCGCGGGCCCGGTAGTGCGGATCCTGCATCATGTCGACAACACTGTAGATCGGGCCGGAAGGAACGGCCGCGGCTTCGAGCTGTGTCAGCACCTCATCAGCATCCAGTGACGAGGTCCAAGTGGTGATGGCGTCGTCAATGTCCTTCTCGTGTTCGACCCGGCCGGCATTGTCCGCCAGGCGAGGATCTTCGGCGAGATCGGGGCGGCCCATGGTGCGCATCAAGCGCTGAAAGATAGAGTCGCCGTTGCCACCGATGATGACGTATTTGCCGTCGCGGCACAGATACGTATTTGTCGGTACGATACCGGTGAGCGTCGAGCCCGACGGCTCACGCACCACACCTCCGCCGTCGTATTCCGGCACCACGGCTTCCAGCATATTAAACACGGCTTCGTAAATCGCCACGTCCACGAGCTGTCCCTGACCGCTTGTCGGCTTGGCGCGTTGGATATATGCGAGAAGAATACCGAGCACGGCATGCAGCCCCGCCAGCGTATCGCCCATGCTCAAGTTGGGCCGTACGGGCGGGCGGTCGGGAAAGCCATTGACGTAGCGAAACCCCCCAAAGCCCTCGCATACCGAGGCAAACCCGGGCCGTGCGGCATACGGCCCCGTTTGGCCGTACCCCGACACGCGTGTGTAGATGAGTCCGGAGTTGGTGCGTTTGAACTCGTCCGGTCCCAAGCCCCATTTTTCCATCGTGCCGGGCCGAAAATTTTCCAGCAGTACATCGGCGTGATCGGCCAGTTGCCGCACGATCTGCCGCCCCTTCTCGGTCCGCAAGTTGAGCGTGACCGATTTCTTATTACGCCCGATGCTGCGCCACCAGTACGATGTGCCATTGTCTACCAGACGCCAGACACGCAGCGGGTCGCCAATGCCGGGTGGTTCGACTTTGATCACTTCGGCGCCGAAGTACCCGAGGACGCTGCCGGCAAACGGACCGGCGACGAGTTGTCCGAGTTCGAGCACCCGCATACCGTCCAATGGGCGTGCAGGTGGGGTGCCGTGTGACGGTGTCTCTGGTAGCATGGTTGGCAGCCTCTCTTGCGTCAAGTTTCATCATGTTATACCTGGCTTTTACATGGCGGCAGCCCGCCCGCGTTGCTGTGCCTCGTGTTCTGTGCGTTATAGCGTACTCGGTATAGCGTTTTCAATGCATCAGCAGGCAGGGCAAGTAGAGGCTTGTGCCGTGTGCCCTCAGCCTTTGGGCAACGCGTCGAGTGCCTGCAGCCACCGACGGAGCCTGGCTTTATTCACCCCACGGTCGGAATAACCAATCTGCGCCTGCGCATAAATCGCTACAGTTGAGGTGTTGTTGCCGAGGTCGATGAACTGCACACGGATGGTGTCCGGAAAGCGCATCAGGTTCGTACGCATGACATAGCGCTCCGTGTGCGCTGTTCCATTCTCGGCCACCCGCTCGGAGCGCGGTTCCATGTCGATGGTGCGGCGAAAGGTGCGACGCAGGTCGTCGACTGATACGGCGTAGACCGGGGGAATCATATCAGGTTGTGCTGCTTTGCAGACATCGGGCGGGCACAAGAGCGCCTGATTGGGCCGGGATGTTTTGGTCAGGGTGGCAAAAGTGACGGGTCCCAAATCCGGCGAGCCGAACAGAGCTTCCCAGCTCTTCTCACGGCCGTACAGGACAAAGACCGCTCCCAGAACAGCCAGGATGACCACGATGATGAGCATGCTTGTTGTGAGTCGTTTAAGCATAGATATTTCACCCTGTGTCTTGATGCAATCCGCGCGAGGTATGTACCACCGTCGCGGTCTGTGCCGTCACTCGTGTCACAGGTGCGTATCAATTCGGCAAGTCGAGGTCTGCACCCGTGTCGAGCAAAAAATAGTACGTTCGGTCGACGTCAGGGGTATGAGCCTCCTCTTGCCGGAGTATAGAACGGCGGGATGTGAGGAGCAACTTGGGCAGAGGACAAGTGTGGAGCGGTCTATGCTCCTCCTAGAGGAGCATAGACCGCTGACAGCGGCATTGAGCCCCCAATCGTCACGTTACACGGCACGCATCCGGAAAAGACGACGTATGGGCAGAAAAAGCCGCTCGTCGCTAGCATAACCCCTGTGACGTCATGTTAGACGGTACAGAGCGGCCTGTGGGAGCAGCTCACCAGGCAAGATCGTCGCACCTGGATAGTGGTGAGCCTCTGTGTTCCCACGTGGTTGCTGACGGAAAGAAGGCGCGTCCCCCCATGCAAGAGCGCTAGAAACTTCAGCACTACCGCTAGAAGCTTCACACTACCATGGTGTGCTATATGGCTCTGTGCTGTCTATCCGTCCTACATGGTATATTATGAAGCGTATGGCTGCTTTACCTGCCATGTGACGTGTTAGACGGTTCCAGGCTGGATAACAAGCGAACACGGGAGTAAAAGACCGCGATGGAACAGGAAATACCGTGTTGGGAGTGCTTAGACGGCTAGGCTCCGTCTAATTAGAATGTTCGGCGGTAGTGCCTTTATTCGACAAGTCGGGTAAGGTGTAAAAAGATATGCAGCTTCCCAATTGCTTGCAGGCGTATATTCCACCTCAGAAACTCAACGCCTATTTGCTCTCAGAAACACACGCAGTTGGGAAAGCTAAAGCCAAGTTTTTCCGTGCCTTGGGCTTCAATGAGACCAATAGCTTCCTCCTGGAGCAAGGGTTACTCACCATCGCCCACGGCGCCACCGTGCAAGACGTTGTTGCCTCACCTCATGGCACAAAGTATGTCCTTGAAGGAGTGTTGGAAACACCAGGTGGTACGTCACCCCGCATACGTACTATCTGGATTCTCGAGACAGGGGAGGAGCGCCCACGCTTTGTGACAGCCTATCCAGCGTGAGCGTGCCGGATATCATCACAGGAGCATGTGCATGATTCGTGAACT
>CAJIAL010000777.1_pt1 | contig 27694 bp, 22 predicted proteins | sample 9199091 | NCBI WGS metagenome assembly CAJIAL01 (sample SAMEA7708270, study PRJEB35096) | sediment metagenome | biome: marine neritic benthic zone biome [ENVO:01000025]; feature: sediment [ENVO:00002007]; material: shallow marine sediment [ENVO:03000034] sea grass bed [ENVO_01000059] ... | reverse complement strand
TGCCGTAGGGACTCTTCCAACCGGGCCACATCCACCTCGGTCGGCATCTCGACCAGCATTGACTGGTTCCAGTTGTTGTAGTGGGAGAGGTCTTGATCGAAGAACCAACGCTGGATCGGGGTCAAGGGAACCGCGCCGGTGACCACCCCCTGTTCAGCCTGTACCCTTGCGACCGTACTGGCCACCGCGGCTAATGCGGCAATGGTTTGATGCTCAAACAGCTGCCTGGGAGTCAGCTGCAGACCGGCCTGGCCCGCTTTGGCGATAATTTGAATGCTGATAATGGAATCGCCCCCGAGGTCGAAAAAGTTGTCGTGGACACCAACGCGCCGCAGTCTGAACACCTCGGCCCAGATGTTGGCCAGGATCTGTTCGTGCCTCGTCGTCGGGGCCACAAACTCCGTATCCAGATCACGCCGTTCTTGTTTCGGAGCCGGCAAAGCCGTCCGATCGATTTTGCCATTGGAGGTCAGAGGGAGAGCCTCAAGCCCGATGAAAAAGGCGGGAAGCATCGCCTCGGGCAGGGTTTGCGCCAGAAAGGCTCTCAAGGCCGTCGCGGGCAGTGGGGAGGTAGCAACATAATAGGCGGCCAGACGATCCTCACGGTTCGCCGGTTGAGAGCTAGCCTCATCGTAACCGATCTGTTGCAGGATATGCTGGACGCCGACCTCGCTGATTGCATCGTCAAGCTCGTCCAGCGCCGCTTCGCGATCTTTGTGTCCCAGACGAACATCCCAGCTGTATGGTAAGGCGTAATTGTGATAGCCGCGTTCCTTTTTGTGGATGTAGATGCCCACGTCGTTGATCAAACAGTTGGTCGACCGGCCGGTATCTTCAGGCCTGGCCCAGGGGGCATGCTGCGCCAGGTAGCGGTACATCTCCTCGAGTTCGACGTCGGCGTAGCGATAATAATCGATGAACTGAATGTCCTCAAAGATGACGTCATTGTTGAAGATCTTGACGTCTAGCAGCCGCGAGACCGCATCGTCCATGCGGTGGTAAGCCTTGCGGGCGTCGAGCACGGTGCGTTCGATCTGATCGACGTCGAAAATACGGGCCTCACACATATCGGTCAACCGTGTTTCAAAGAGCTGTCCTCGGGACAGGCCGGTGAAGATATACTTGATGCCCCGCTGATGCGCCAAATTCATGCTCAGGGTGTAGATGGTTTTGAAGCAGCCATTACAGACATTGCTGTGGCGCTTGAGGCTATCCACAAATATGGCGTTCATATGGGGCGTCTGCCCCCAGACCAGCTCGACGCCCAAATCTTCCGTGACGCGCCGGATGTTGGCCTTAGCACCCTCAGAGATATAGCCGTTGTCTAGACTGAAGACCAAGGGCGTAAACCCCAGTTCTCTGACCAGCTGATACAGCATATAGGTGCTATCTTTCCCGCCACTCAGAAGGACCAGACAGTCATATGGACCCTGCTTGGTCGCCTTGACCTGGGCGAGGATGCGGCGTAAGTCGTCCGACGTCTTGAAGTAGGGCTGGATCTCTGCGTGGTACGTTGCAAAATCCCGACAGATACTGCATATCCCATTGTCGAAAATTGTGGCGTCTGGATAGGTCGAGGGCAGGCCGCAGCGTACACAATGGGTCACGGCAGTGGCGGAGCCGGTCTGACCGTGCACTACCGCGACGACCGCGGCTTGGATCTCGTCGTGCGCGAGTAAGGCGGCCTCAATCTCGCCCAACTCGACTCGCACTCCTTTTATTTTGACCTGGTGATCGGCCCGTCCCAGAAACCTGAGCTGTCCCTTGGCGTTCCAGCGCGCCAGATCGCCGGTGCGGTACAGGCGGGTTCCAGGGGCAAAGGGATTGGGAACAAACCGCTCCTCGGTTAAGTCGGGCCGATTGAGATACCCTCGAGCAACCCCATCACCCCCCACATACATTTCGCTGAAAACTTCGGGCGGAACAGGGCTAAGATATTGATCTAAAAGATAGATCTGGGTATTTGCCACCGGTTTCCCAATGGGGACCGATGGTAGCATATCGCGCTCAGGATCAAAGCGATGAATCATGCACCCCACCACGGCTTCGGTGGGGCCATACTCGTTGTATATTTCGAGCTCACCGTTGAATCGATCGCTGATGGCTTTGGCCAGATCACGCTTGAAATCCTCGCCGCCGACGATCATGCGTTTCAAACGGGATTGGGCCAGATTCATTTCTTGGACCAGGGCTAAGTGGGCCGGGGTCAATTTGATCACATCAACCGCATTGTCTTTGATGACGTCGACAATAGCCAGATCACCGGCCGGCCCCTCTGCACCATAGATCACAATCCGGCCGCCGGAAATGAGCGGCGTATAGATCGAGGTAATGGTGAGGTCAAATGAAAGCGATGAAAAGAGGGGAAAGGCCAGACATTCATCCCGGACATAGTGGGTTGTGGCCCAGCACACGTAATTGGTCAGGCCCTGATGCCGGATCATCGCCCCTTTCGGTTTACCGGTCGAGCCGGAGGTGTAGATCACGTACGCCAGATTTTCAGGCGTCGCTCGCTGGTCGGGGGTGGTATCTGGATAGGGTGTCACCGTCTTCCAATCTGCGTCCAGACAAAACACTTCGGCCCGGTGATCCGGCAGATTGGCAACCACATGGTGTTGGGTCAACAAGAGTGGGGTCTGGGTATCGGCCAGCATAAAGGCCAGACGTTCTTTGGGATACGCCGGGTCCAGGGGAACGTACGCCCCTCCGGCTTTCAGGACTCCTAGCATGCCAACCACGGCCTCCGCCGATCGCGTCACACACAGACCGACCAAAGCCTCGGGACCCACGTCCTGGGCAATTAGGTAGTGGGCCAATTGATTGGCGCGTTGATTCAACTCCGCATAGGTCAGCTTTTGCTCCCCTGCCTGCAGAGCCACGGCGTGAGGCGTTCGGGCCACCTGGGCTTCAAAAAGTTGCGCAATGGTTTGCTCCGAGGGGTAGCGCGTACCGGTTTGGTTCAAGGCGACCACCAGCGCTTCGTGCGTCTCTGCTGACAACAAGTTGATCGGCCCAAGGAGTTGGGTAGGATCGGCAATCACGTGGTCGAGAACCGTGAGAAAATGATCAATCGCCCACGTTTGCCGCGTGCGATCAAAGACCTCACAATTGAAGTCAAAATAGAGCTTGAACGTGCCGGTTGCCCCATAATCATACACTTGAAGCCGTAGGCTGTGATTTTCATCGCCGTGCCCGGGATGAATCCATGCCGGCTGGACGGAGAGTCCATGAAAATCCGGGAATGAGATGGTCAGATAGTTCAAGACGACATCGTACGCTTTGTCGTAGGAGATGTCGTTGACGTTGTGTCGGGCGTGGCGCAGGGTTGCAAAGAGTTCAGTTCGCACTTTCTGGATCAACGATACAAACGTTTCATCCGGGGCGATCTCTAATCGAAACGGATACATGTTGATAAACAAGCCAATCGTCTTTTTGAAAGTCGGGGTAAGACGATTGTGGAAGGGCGTCCCAAAACCAACCTGTTGTTTGCCACTTATTTTGTGCAAATACGCGAGAAATACGGCGGCGAAAACCGTAAACAGAGACATATGCGGCGAGGGAGCGCGCACGGCCGGTTCCGTCGTAATGTTTTTGAGAGCCCGGGAGCGTGTATCCCCCAGATCATAGTGAACCCGCTCGGTTTGCGTGCTGCCCCCCGACGAGGTATTGCCATAGAAGGGGGTCGGTTCGAACGGCGGCGCCAATTTCGCTTGCCAGTATGACTTTGCGCTGGCAAAAGTCTTTGCCAGCACCGTCGCTTCGGGTTGGCCAGGGGTGGCGAATCGATAATAATCTCGTTCGTGCTCCAGGTACGTGTGGTAGCTGGGGAGCATCGGCAATTGATCGGTCTGCCCCCTGAGAGCACACGCATAAAAGTCGGCTATATAGCCATAGATTTGTGAGGCAGACCAAGCATCGGCAATCAGATGATGTTGGTTCAAGTACCACACAAAGTTATCCGGGGCGATTTGAATAAGCGCCGTATCAAATAAACGCTGGCTCAGATCAAAGGAACGTTTCCCCTGTTGATCAATCCAGTCTTGCAACGTCTTTATCGGATTGGCAGTGGCTGAGAAATCGAGAGCATCCATGATCGACGACATATCCTCGATCACGCGTTGTTGCGGCACGCCATCTTCTTCCTCAATCACGGTGCGAAGTGCATCACTGCGCTCAACCAGGGCTTGAAAGGCCTGGGTGAACGCGGCGGGATCGAGGCAGCCCGCAAAGGTGAAGGTGCGAATCATATTGTACAAGGGCACGCCGGGATGCAGCTTCTGGCCAACCCAAATCATAAATTGGGTTCTGGTTAAATTGGAGCGCGCAAAAATCTCTTCCGTTGGATTGTGCAAGATGCTTCCCGCATGGCCATGGCTGGTTGAAGGAGCGACGTCCTGCCCATGATCGAGTCCGAACCCGGATAAGGGGGATTGTGCGACGCTTACCTGAGGTCGCTTCATCGAGTTCCTTTCTCCTCCCGCATCAATCAATAGGCATAGAGGTCAGGTACGGTTTGAAAATGTGACTTTCGGCACTCTCGACGGCCCGAATAAATTCCCGCATCTCATCGAGCACCGGCGCCCCATTGCGGTCGTAGACCTGCCCTTGTAATAAGCGCAAGACCTGGAGCCGATGCTTTTTATTCTGGATAAAGTAGGTAAAGACGTGCATCAGTTTGTAATACAGACGAATAAACTCATACCAAATCTCAACCCCGGTGCGGACCTTTTGTTCGTATGGTCGGAGCGTCGCCTCGCTGAAATCGTCGATCTCAACCGCGTGACGAATGGCTTCAGAGGCAAACTTGGCGCTAAACATGGCGACGCTGACCCCCGATGAGAAAATGGGATCGACAAAACGAGCCGCATCTCCCACCAGCAAAAAACCGTTGCCGACGAACTTTTCCATGCTGTAACTGTAGTCGCCTTCTGTTTTCAGCTCGTTCACCGGCCGGGCATGGCGCATCGCATGCGCCAAGTCCGGGCTGGATTGCACGTGGGTGTGGAAAAAAGTTTCCAGGTCGAGATCGGATTGCCGAAACACCTCGCGTTCCATCACAATCCCCATCGAGGTGATCGTCTCCGTGATGGGAATTTGCCACGACCAGCCCCGCTCGACGGGGAGGAAGTAGAGATGAATGTAATCGGCGGTACCGCTTGACCCGCGCTCAACGCCTTCGAACCAGGCATGCACGGCGCATTGATTAAAAAGGGGATCACTTTTCTTGAGTTTGAGCTGACGACCTAAGAGGGTACCGCGTCCGCTCGCATCGACCACCAACCGGGCCGGAAGGTCGACGTCCCGGTCACCCAGACGGCACCGTACCCCGCAGGCATAGCCATCCTCGAACAACACCTTGTGTACGCGAACCCCTTGATAGATTTGAGACCCAAGGCTTTCCGCGTGTTTGAGGAGCATCAAATCAAACTTGCTCCGATCCACGTGGTAGGTGTAATCCAGGTCGATGCCTTCTTGGGGGAATTCGTTAAACGCAATATCAAACTCGCCACGTTTGTTGGGTGGATGCCAGGCTGCCCCGAATTTTTTCACAAACCCCACCTCATGCAGCTTGTCCATAAAGTCAAGCTCTTGAAAAATGAGGGTGGACGCCGTAACCATCGATTCGCCAACGTGCGGGCGGGGGTGGATCGCTTGCTCAATGATGGTGTTGCGAATGCCGGCCTTTGAGAGATAACATCCGAGGGCAGAGCCGGCCGGCCCGCCTCCGATGATGATAACATCGTTCATAAGACTCCCAGTCACGCTTCTATAGTTACACACCATGGTGGTCGTGATGCCGACTAACCACCCTATAGGCTTTGTGATTGCACATAGTGGGTCATCGTTTGGACACTACAAAAATTTTCAATCGTAATGTCCTCATAAGGCACCTTGATCTGAAAACTGTCCTCAATGAAGGCAACCAAACGCATAACCCCCAAAGAGTCGATCAAGCCGGTTGTCAAAAGATCATCGCTCTCGCCCAGGCTTAGGTCATCGTAGTCGGCCAATAATTCTTCGGTCACAAATTGGGTTAGCGTCTCTGCAATGGCCATCCTTGCTGATTCCTTCCAGATCGATCGCTTTCGGTGGCATACCAAACCGTCGTGTGCCAGGCCCGGTGTATTAAGGCGATCTCTGATGCATCATTTGCAACGTCCGGCGGTCGATCTTCCCACTCGAGGTGCGTGGAAAATCATCCAGAAAATCAATATTGCTGGGTACCGCATAGCGAGGCAATTGCCCGGCGGCGTGTTTGAGTAAATCGGAGGCAGCGATACGCGTGCCGTTTTTGACGATAACTGCCGCCCAAATTTGTTGACTCCCGTCAGCATCGGGCACCGGAAAAACGGCCGTTTCCTCGACCTGTTCGTGAGAGAGTAAGGCCGCTTCTACCTCGTCCAATTCAACCCGATAGCCACGCGTCTTGACCTGGCGATCCTTGCGGCCTAAGAATTGATACATGCCATCCGGTTGACGCTGCACCAAATCGCCGGTGCGATAAAAAACATCCGCTACCCCACCGGGTGTGAACCGGGTGTAGAAGGCGCGGGCATTCAGCTCCGGCCGTCGCCAATAGCCACGCATCATCGTCGGGGTGCGGACGAGCAGTTCGCCGACCTCGCCATGGGGAAGGGGCTGGTCATCTTCGTCCACAACCAACCCTTCCGCGTTCGGCCATATGGTGCCAATAGGGATGGGATCATCCGAGTCGGAGGACAAAGCGGGCACGTGGTAAAAGGTACACTGGTTCACCTCCGCCGGGCCGTACACGTTACTAAAGCGAGCCTGGGGCCATCGATCCATCAGGGCCTTCAGATACTTCGGGGGGAAGGGCTCCCCGCCAAACAACACCCAACGCAACGCACGTAAATCACGTTTCTCCAGCACGCCTTTCAATAACAATTGGATCAGGGCAAAGGGAACCGAATACCAAATCGTCAGCTGCTCATCGGCCATGAGCTGGGAGAGGTTGGCTGGAAATCTAGTGTGTGCTTCGGGAATAATGACGGTCGTTGCCCCGGCCAAGGGGCCGGAGAAGTAGTCAAACGTGGATTGATCGAAGTGCAATGGTGGGAAATTACTGAGCCGATCCTCAGCGTGCAGGCCATACACATTAGCCGCCAAGCGGGCGTAGCTCAAACCGCTATGATGGGTGTGAATCATCCCCTTCGGGGCGCCGGTCGAGCCCGAAGTATACATGATGTAGGCCATATCCTGCTCCATCGTCCCGACATCCGGCAGAGCCGCTGGGGCACAATTGACCTCGTCCCAGGAAAGCGTGCGCAGTGCCCATTCTTCCTGAGCTTGCAGACCGATCACGACCTCTAATCCGGTCTGCTTTGCCGCAATCTGCTGCAAACGGTTACGCATGCTCTCTTGGGTAATCAGGTGACGAATATCGCAGTCACGAAGAATCAACTCGAGCCGTGAGACAGGGAGGGCCGGATCGAGCGGCACATAGGCCGCCCCGGCCTTCATAATGCCGTATAGCGCAATGGCCGACTCGAGGCTCTTGTGCAGATAAATCCCGACGCGGTCGCCCCGCTGCACCCCTTGCTCGATCAACGTACAGGCCAAACGGTTCGTACGCGCCACTAAATCCGTATAGGTCAGACTTTGCGCCTGAAAGCGCAAGGCGTCTTTGTCCGGATAGTGGTCCGCGGCGTGATCGACGATGTGGGGCAGTATATACATCATGGCTGATTTCCCACGGTTTCACAGTCCCAGCAAGCGGCTGATGATATTACGCTGAATGTCAGACGTGCCCGAATAAATCAGGCCGCCAACGCCATCGCGCAGATCGCGTTCCACCTCGAATTCGGTCACGTATCCTTTGGCCCCGTGGATACGAATAGCATCCAGGCTGGAGTCGACGAACGTCTCGCTGAGATAGAGCTTGGCCATGGCCGCCTCCATCAGCAGGGGTTCGCCCATCGCGTCGAGCCAGGCCACCCGGTAGAGCAGCATCCGGGCCGTGTCCAAGCGCAATTTCATATCCGCGATGCGGTTCGACACGGATTGAAATTTGGCGATGGATTGACCAAAGGCCTTGCGCTGACGGGTATACTGGATCGTCTTTTCGAGCTGGCGTTGCATCGCCCCGAGTTGGCTGGCAAAGATATAGCCACGCTCGGACTCCATCGCGGTGGTGAACAGACTAACGCCAGCTCCCTCCGGACCGAGACGGTTTGCGAACGGGACCAAACAATCCTCAAAAATCAAATCGCCCATGGGGGTGGTGCGCAGTCCCATCTTATCCCGAACCGGGCTGCTGCGAAAGCCCGGCATGCCCTGCTCGACGATAAAAGCGGTGATTCCCCAACGGCCCAGGTCGGGGTTAACGGAAGCAAAGACGACCGCAATATCGGCCACAGGAGCCAGGGTGAGGTATGATTTATGGCCGTTGAGGATATAGCCCTGCGCGCATTTCTCCGCCCGAGCCTGCATCGCATACGAGTCGGAGCCGGAGTCGGGTTCGGTGATGCCAAAGGCACCCAGAATGTCGCCGCGGCACAGACGCGGCAAATAGCGTTGCTTTTGTGCCTCCGTACCAAATTTCAGGATGGCCGGCTGCACACTCCACATTTGGGAATTGAGCGCAAACGGCAGGCCGTTATCCAGACAGCCATAGCCGAGCCCTTCCATCATCAGGATCGTGGTCAGGATGTCGGTACCACTCCCCCCGTATGCTTGAGGAATCGTCAGGCCCAGAATCCCAAAGTCGGCGCATTTTTGCCAATCTTCCCGGGAAAACTCGTTGCCCTGCTCGCGAGCCGTAATGTTGGTGTTGAGTTCGTCCTGAGCGAACTTGATCGCTTTGGCTTTGAGGGCGAGCTGTTCGTCAGACCACGAAAAATCCATGCCAGTACCTATGGCGTAGCAGACGTACGCGCAAGACGACGACACAACGGCGCAAGTTCTGCCACGGTTTTCAAGTGCCGCACTACAAGTAACGACGGGGCAATTGCCGTGCGCAGCACCCCCGCCAAGGGGCGGGGCAATTGCGGTACGCAGTACTACAAGACTAAGCGACCGAGTTCATCCACCTGTTTCCACTCATCCTGAAACTCTTCGTTGTTCCAAGCCCCCAGCCCCGGGAGAAACACTTTATCGTAACCGTGCGCCTCAGGATTGGGGCCGTTCCAGCGCTCGTCGACGGGCTCACTGGCTAACTGGTAGCGGGTATCCGAGGTGAGCCGACACCGATTCACCGGCGAGTTGTTGTCAAGAGCGCCGTGGAGGGTATGCATGGTAAAGCACAACATATCGCCGGCCTTGAAATCGGTCGTCAGCCAACGACCGCCAAAGCGCTTTTGGAGTTGAATGGGGTCGGTGCTCAACCACGCGATCTTCTCTTTATCCGCGTCCTGTCTGGCATAGGTTGCGAGCAGCTCTTCCGCCCGGTGGCTGTTTTCGAGAACGATGAGCGCCCCTTCTTCCCTGGCGACGTCACCAATCGGAATCCAACTGCTGTAGACCTTGTCCGTTCCCCGGTTCATGTATGGCCCGTCATAGTGAAAGCCGCACCCCTCACCGGGGCGTACAAAGCGCGGCCAGCGAAAGTCATAGGGATGCACCGGGCCACCCAGGAGCTGTTCGTAAAAACGCATCACCGTGTCATGTAAGACGACGCGTTGGTAGGCCAGACCCGTGCGGACGCTTTCCGTGAAGGCCCGCAGGTTCACCGTGTCGATAAACGAATGGGACGATTGAATAGCATCCATCAGGTCGTGATGAATCCCGTCTATTTCGCCGACGATGGCATACTTCAAGAGAATTTCCCGTCTGGCCTCAAGCACGATCTCTCGGTCGATGAGCCCTCTCACAAAGAGGTAGCCGGCAGCCGCCATTCTCCGCCGCATCGCATGGGCATCGAATACGATGTCGTTTGATTCGCGCAGCTCGCCAAATGTGTCCGGGCTGGTGTCAAGAGCCACCCCGTTCGACGTGAGTTGTCCCACCTCGAGATCCTCCTGCTCTGACGCTCACTCACGGAAGCAACCGTCGCTGTGATTCCTTTGCGCCGCATCGCTGTAAAAGCACGCCTTGATGGCCTGAGCGACGTAGTCGTGACCCTGCGGTGTCAAATGGCCCTGACCATCCAAGTAGTACAACGCTTTGATACGATGAGCCTCTACATGCGTCTCATACATATATTGACCCATTGAGAGAAACGGTATGTGGTTATCTTGGGCAAACGCACGGAGCGCTCTGTCTGGCAAAAACAGGTCGTAGTCACCGACTTCTGGCTCCCAATTGCCAGAGTGATATTGGGTGTAAAACGCTTGAGGAAAAGCAGGGAGCGTCACGATGCGAAGGATGACACCCTGAGAGGCCAAATAGTCGTGAGTCTGCTTGAGCAGGCTCGTGGCGATCGCCACGGCCTCTTTTGCCCTGCGGTTCATCCGTTTCTCAAAAAGAAAATTGCTCGCCCCCGGGGTTTTGACGGTCCCCGTCCGTCTGACCAGCGAAAAAGTCGACAGGGTGGGTGTCTTGTCAATGACAACCCCTCGAAAACTCAATATATCCATGGCTTTGAGAGGTGGTGACGCATTCGGTTGATGGAGCATCGCGCCAAACAGCCTCGGGGTCAGATAATGCCCCCACAAGGTGCTGAGGGGATCGATCGTTTGCTCGTATCCATCAAGGATAAAATGCTTTAAATTGTGGAGGGGGCCGACAGAATCAGGGTGGAGGTCGACATTGCCTTCCGGGTGTACGACAAAGACGATATCGTTTTCTGATGGTTGCGTCACCGTCTGAAAATCGCTACTCAGATCAAAGAAAAGAATGATCTCGTGCGGCCGAAATTGGGTGACGGTATGTTCCAAGCGCGAGTTGCTCAGATACAACCCCGGACCAAAACCGGGCATGCCCAGCGCGAGCACTTCTATATCGGAGGCAGCCGCAGGACGCTCTTGGCCGCTCTTGAGAAGCGTTTCAAGTTTGACGCCGAGATGTTGGGCCGGATCGATTTGTAGCGCCTGGATAAAGGTGTCGCCAAGCACGACAATGCGGGTCGAATCTTGCCTCAGCCTGAAATCAGGATAGTACCATCCGTAGTTGTTGATGGTGCTATGACTAAACCCTTCGGCGTTGTAATAGACCTTCCCGTACGGTACGTAGAGGTTCGCGATCGTATGGGTGCCAGGCAACAGGCTGGCGTAGGCCAAAAGCTGGACCAGCACTTCGATGCCCAGCCCCGCTGCAGCGATGAGCGCCACCACGCTGCGCCATGGCTGGACTCGTTGCGTTTGCGTCCACCCCCCAAATACAATCACGCCATTGCCTAAGACGAGCAGCGCAACCACACTAAATCGCACCGCGGGCATCTTGGCCAGCTTGACCAACGGGTGGTCCGTATACGGCGCGACGTGGATAAAATGCCACACGAGTATACCGCTTGCGATCAGGAGTCCGAGGGCGAGCCAAGACCGATTCTGGATGTAGCGCACACTCGTGGAGAGCCACGCGGAGTGATAGGGGCGAGCCAGTAAGCCACCCCACAGCAAAAACCCAAGACTGTACGCCACTAATCCCACGAAGTATCGTGTGGTGTACAGCCCGAAAACTTTGGCGTTGGTACTCGTTCGATCCAACAGTTCTATGAAACCGAATGTCCAAAGAATAACGGTAATGACGAGGAGCAGTAAGTATTCGGGCGTCGCAAGTTTCCAGTGAGTTGCGAGCCTTGCGTTCGGTCGTGTCGTGATTCCAGCCATGCATCAAGGCCTCACACGGCCTCTAAGAAGAGGCCAATGCCGATAATCGCAATAAGTCCGCCGGCAAAACGGAGCATATAATCACCCCTTTGTGAGCGCACGGCCATAACGCCAAGGAGGGCACCGATAACGTGCAAACCTGCTGTCGCAACGATAAAACCCAGGACATACGAGATGATATAAAGGGTTGTCGTCGCGACCGTCGGCAACTCCGTACCGTGGGCATGGCCATGGAATATGGCGAACAGCCCAACAAACGTCATTACCAAGCCAACAGGCAGTCCTCGTTTCGTCACCAAAGCAACCCCAAGGACGACGACTGAGGCGGTAATGCCATATTCCACCCACGGAATGTCGATCCCCGTTAAGCCCACCATGCCGCCTATGACCATAACGGACACGAAAACGGCGGGGATAGTCCAGATAGCCCGCCCTCCCATCTGAGCGCTCAACATCCCAACTGCAACCATGGCGAGAAGATGGTCAAGCCCTAACAACGGATGCAAAAAACCCGAAAGAGCAACACCTCCCGTACCGGTATGGGCAAGAGCAGAACGAGAGGGGGCCAAGAGCAAGAGTGCAGCCAAGGGGATGCATGGTCGTGGCTGACACAGCAATACAATGGAATCTAGTACCTTCTTGCTTGCCATAAACCACATTTTCCCCTATAGGTCGACGTCACAGTTAAGACTACAGACAACCACAAAGCAGGCTACTTGCAGCTCAAAGCTCTAAGGAAAGTCATTATAAAGTACATTTTTCCGTGTGTTTATCTTAGTACGAAGAGGAAAGTCTCATGGGTACACTACCCGCCCCACCTACACCGGGAGGTTGTACAGCTCCGCCACATTGTCGTGCAAAATCAAGTCGCGCTCCTCAGTGGTCAGATGCTGCATGTGCCGCTCCAACACGGCCTGCGAATGCGGCCAGGTGGAATCCGGGTGCGGGTAATCATTAGCCCACAGAAGGTTGTGGATATTCAGATCATCTTTGCTCTTCAGGGCGGTGTAATCATTCTGAAACGTTAAGCACACATGATCGAGAAAGTATTCGCTCGGCTTCCGCTGTAGCTCCTGGGCCCGCATCCAGTAGCGATGGTACTCGTAGCCGTGATCCATACGGTGGATATAATGCGGCGCCCAGCCGGCATCGGCTTCGACACAGACAATTTTTAAGCGCGGATTCCGTTCGAACACCCCTCCAAGCACCATCATCCCCATGATGTCCTGGTTGGCACGGATGATTCCCATAAACGAATTCAGCTTGTGTCCGCGCGCTTTTTGCAAAGTGGCACCGTCGCCGGAGGTCAGGATATGGAAACTCGGCGGCAAGCCGAGATCGACTGCCGCCTCCCAGAAAGGATCGTACACCGGACTATGGTAATCCTCGTCCGGAATGCCCGGAATGCCCGGTAACATCACTCCGACCATACCCAACTCTTTCATGGTGCGCAGATCGTCGATGCTCTCGTCGATGTCACGCATCGGTGTCTGGCCGAGTCCGAACAGACGCTGCGGTCGCGAAGCCGCAAACTCCGCCACCCACTGATTGTAGGCGTCCATACAGGCTTTTTTCAGCTCGAGATCCGGCAAGTTACACACTTCCATGCCGATGGTCGGGTACAAGACCTCCCCGTTGATACCATCCCGTTCCTGTGCCCAGACGCGGGTCTCGGGATCCCAGCCGCCCTTGGGAAGCACTTCAAACCGCGCCTCCTCGCCGCGTTTGGTGAGAAGTTCTTTGGGGTCTTCGCCCGCGGCTGAGGCAAGGGATAGCACGACCGGCTTGCGCCCTTCGATGACCATCAGGTCGCCCATTTTGGCGTCGTAGACTTTATGGGGTACGCGATCCTTATACTTCGTGTCCACGCGGGAGACATAGGCGTCCGGATGTTCTGTCACGTGCGAATCGGCTGAAATAATGGGCTTCGACATACAGGCGTCTCCGTCGGTTGTACGCTATCCATGCAGGCCGCTCCAGGCAGCCTTGCGTTGTGTGTTGGCAGGGCATAGCCTAATACACGTGAGAGCGTATGGCAACAGGCAGCGCCCCATATCACCCACGCCCCACAAAGGGCATGGCGGTAGCCATGACGGTGATGAATTGCACGTTCGCATCCAGCGGCATATTCGCCATATATACCACGGCACGCGACACGTTATCGACATCCATCGTCGGCTCGACAGCGACGGTACCATTGGCTTGTGGCACGCCGCGTTGCATCCTTGCCGTCATGTCGGTTGCGGCATTGCCGATATCGATTTGCCCGCAGGCGATGTTGTACTTGCGTCCGTCCAGAGAGGTGGACTTGGTGAGACCGGTCATAGCGTGTTTGGTCGCCGTATACGGCGCCGAGTTGGGCCGCGGAGCATGGGCGGAAATCGAACCGTTATTGATAATTCGCCCGCCCATGGGCGTTTGACTCTTCATGAGCTTTATTGCTTCCTGCGTGCAGAGAAAGGCGCCGGTCAGATTGACATCCACCACGGTTTGCCATTGCTCGTAGGTGAGCTCTTCGAGCAGGACAGGCGGCGCGCCAGTCCCAGCGTTGTTGAATAGCACGTCGAGCCGGCCGAATGTTTCTTTCGTCTGCGCAAACAGGGCGCGCACAGCTTCGGGATCGCCGACGTTCGTCGGTACCACCAGGGTGTGTACACCAGCCTCTCCGGCTTCTTTGACTGTGGCTTCGAGCATCTCCGCCCGCCGTCCGGCTAAGACCACGGCGTACCCATCCTGCAACAGCGCCAGCGCTGCGGCTTTTCCTATACCCGTTCCTGCTCCTGTCACGATGGCGACTCTCGTTGGCGCATTCATCTATCGTTCCTCCTCTGCGGCGCATGGATCTTCATCTTCAGCGTCACATTGCCCCGAGGCATATGTTTTGTGGAAAAATCCCCTCAGCCTGTCGCATTCCGGATGGAATTGCAAGTCTGCAGTGCGCTGTCCGGTTTGGTATGCTGGTGCCTGCTACAGAGACTTACGAGGCCACAAGACATCCTGGCATGGAGCATGAAACGATGTCAGATGCATCGTATGTGCAGTTTTTACAAACGTATTTACCGCGTCTTGGCCTACGCTGGCAGGATTCCGCAAAGTGCGTGGGCAGGTGATCAAGCGCCTCAAGCGACGGCTCAAGAAACTGCAACTCCAGGATGTGGCGCGTCTTCGACAGTATGTGTCGGATTTCGATCTCGCGGTTTTATCGCGACAAGGGGGTGGTCGAGACTGTTCAGCAAGATGTCCTGCCGCAGTTGGCCGAGATGGTGCGAGCAGAACCTGAGCCCGTGTTACGCTGCTGGAGCGCGGGATGCTTTGCGTGAGGGTATCAGCTTTGTCGCGCAGGACATTCGACAGGAGCTTCCCGCCGGTTCGTTTCACTGGCAAATCAATGCAGTCGAGTCAACCGATTCTTTCAACATTACGGGGCAGAGCGCGCCCTCTCAATCTGGCATGGGTGGTTGCCGATAAGAACACGTGGCCCGCGCCGCCCCGCCTCCCGCTGCGGGCCCCGGCTCGCCGCAGCAATTACCAACAACCAGAAAGGCCCCCCCTCAATGGCATGGATCGAAGTCCTGACCGGCTGTAGTGTCGGCCAGCATTATCACCTCGACGATGACGAATCGCTCGGACGCAGCAAGCTCAATAGTATCTGGCTGCCCGACCGCCACGTGGGGCGGGAGCATGCGCGTCTGGTGCGGCAGGAGACGCAGTTTATCATCGAGGACCTCAATTCGGTCAATGGTACGACCGTGCGTGGCACCCCGCTCCTACCGCATACCCCAACCCCTCTCCAGGACGGCGATGAGTTCTGTCTTGGGGCCATCCGTCTGCGCTTTCATGCCCAGGAGGCTCCTGTTGCTGCGCCCGACCCCACGTCTCCGCCTCCGGCCAACGGCCGCTTCGCTGAGGTCACGGGTCCTCGTGCAACGCAGCGCGGATCCACCGTCCTCGTCACGCGGCCCGACCAGGGTTCCCCCCTGCAACCCCTCGTCACGCTGGACGCGGCGCAGAGCGTGACGGAGCTCTCTGCTGACACGCTCGAGTCGGTCGACGCGCTGCGCCAAACACTCCATCGGTTCCAGGCCATGTGTGAGCTCAGCATCACGCTGGGGACACTCACTGAGCGCGAGGCCATACTCGAGACGACGCTCGACTGGCTGTTTGCACAGTTCTCCGGCGCCGAGCGGGCGTTTGTGGTGCTCACCGAGCCCGACAGTGAGGAGCTGGTTCCGGTAGCAGTTCGGCAGCGTACAGCCCCCCCGGGCACCCGCGCGATCCCGTCCCTCTCGCACACCATGGTGCGCGAGGTGCTCCAGCACAAGCGCGCCCTCCTCTTGAGTGACGCCATGGACAATGCCCAATTCCCCGCCACGGAGTCCATCATAGCGCTGTCCCTCCGGAGTGTGATGAGCGTGCCGCTGCTAGTGGGCGAGGAAGTCCTGGGGCTCCTGCAAGTCGATTCTCGCACTACGAAGCAGCTCTTTACGGAGGCGGATCTCCACTTGCTCCTAGGCCTCAGTGCGCAGGTCGCCATCGCGCTCAACCACGCCCAGCTGCTTGCGGTGCGAGAACACGCCGCGGCATTGGAGAGCGCGAAAAATGCCGCCGAGACCGCCAATCAGGCGAAGAGCGCCTTTCTCGCTAACATGTCTCACGAACTGCGCACCCCCCTGCATGCGATTCTCAGCTTCGCCGACTTTGGCCTCCACAAGGCCGAGACCGTCTCCCCAGCCAAACTCCGGAGCTACTTCCAGCAGATTGACCACAGCGGCAGAACCCTCCTGGCGTTGGTCAACAACCTGTTGGATCTGCCCAGACTGGAGGCCGACAAGCTGACCTTCGCGTGGCAGCAGACCGACCTGCATGGGCTGCTGCGGCAGGTCATCGAGGAGTGCAACCCGCTGCTCGCCGAACGGCACCTCACGTGCCAGGTCACTGTGCCGGACACCCCGCAGACAATCCGGCTCGATCCGCAGAAAATCCAGCAAGCGTTGCGGAACCTGGTGAGCAATGCCGTCAAGTTTTCCCCAGAGCAGGGCACGATTATCCTGCGCGTGCAGTATGACGCGGAGACGGCGGAGATCACCATCCGGGATCAAGGGATCGGCATTCCTGACGACGAACTGGAGACGATCTTTGCCAAGTTTATGCAGTCGCGCAACACGACGACAGAACATGGGGGGCTCGGGCTCGGGTTGGCCATCTGTCGCGAGATTGTGACGGGGCACGGGGGATGTATCTGGGCCAGCAACGCCCCCGAAGGCGGCGCCGTGTTTCGTGTGCGGCTCCCCCTGATGGGACCGGACACGCAGGACGTCTTGTGCCCCAGAGAAACCCTTGCGAGTAACTCATGAAGCAACCCACCTCACACCTGCGTGGCATGCCACTCCGCTTCCAACCATTCCCGCTCGGCGACAAGAAGATGGCGAAGCGCCTGGGCAACGAAATCCATGCTGTCGCAAGTTTCATCTGCCGCCGAGACAAAACGGGGTTTGAGACCCTGGTCTGTGCGATTGCCGCGTATGTCGAATTTCTGCAAACGCAGAGGCGCGTTGCCAAGTCACCCCGCCGTACGATCGGCAAAATCTGCCAGACGCACCGGCTGACGCCTCGCGCCCCAGTTCCCCGCCGGGCCGGCAAACACCCCGGCACAGGGTGTGTCGCAGAACTGACAGGCGCCCTCGGCGGTGAGGTGCCACGCCGTGATGACGTATTGATCACGCCCAATAATCTTCTTGTGGCACGCGGCGCAGTAGGTGCTGCCGCCCTCCGGATCGTGCACATTACCCGTATAGGCATATCGGACGCCGTTCTGCAAAGCGATGCGCCGGGCCCGGCTGAGCGTTGCCGGGGGCGTTGGCGGGTTGTCCAGCATCTTCCAGGTCGGATAAAAGGCGGTGAAATGCATGGGAACGTCCGGCCCGAGGTGAGTGACGACCCACTGCGTCATCTCATCCAGCTCCTTGTCCGAATCGTTTTCCCCGGGAATCAGGAGGGTCGTGAGTTCGAACCACACCTGCGTTTCCTGCTTGAGGTAGAGTAGCGTGTCGAGGACTGCTTGCAGGTGCGCCCCCGTGATGTGATGGTAAAAACGCTCGGTAAAGGCCTTGAGGTCGACATTGGCCGCATCCATGTGTCGGTAAAAGACGCGGCGCGGCTCCTCGCAGATGTATCCTGCCGTGACCGCCACGGTTTTGATCCCCTGCTCGTGACAGGCTTGCGCGACGTCGAGAGCATATTCGAAAAAAATGACCGGGTCGTTATAGGTAAAGGCCACGCTGTGGCAGCCGAGTTCGACCGCGGCACGTGCAATCACCTCCGGGGAGGCCGCATCGGCGAGCGTGTCCATTTCCCGGGATTTGCTGATATCCCAATTCTGGCAAAACTTGCAGCCGAGATTACAGCCAGCGGTACCGAACGAGAGCACTGGCGTCCCCGGGAGGAAGTGGTTGAGGGGCTTCTTTTCGATGGGGTCAACACAAAACCCGCTGGATCGTCCATACGTCGTGAGGACAATCTGATCGCCCTGACGGGCGCGCACGAAACAAAACCCGCGTTGCCCTTCATGCAGCGTGCAGAAACGCGGACAGAGATCACACTGCACGCGGCCATCATCGAGTTGGTGCCAGTATGTCGTTGGCACAACCGTCGTCAGTTCACTGCTACGCATCACGGCTCTCCTCTACGCCTGCTGGCATCATTCTTGCCTGTGGATATTGTTGAGAGATTTCAAGATTCATGCCATGTCACGACTTGAGAGCAGGGAGGAGTATGGTATGACCACCATCCGACCCCCGGCAGTTGCCGGGACATTTTATCCTATGGACAAGCAGGCCTTACACACGATGGTGACGCAATATCTTGAGGCGATACGCCCATGCGGCCCCGTGCCGAAAGCGATTATTGTGCCGCATGCGGGTTACGTCTATTCCGGTCCGGTAGCGGCAGCGGCGTATGCACGTCTGATCGCAGCGCGGGAGCGTCTCACACGCGTGGTACTCCTCGGTCCTGCTCATTGGGTGGCAGTGCGAGGGCTGGCAGGGAGTAGCGCAAACGCGTTCGTCACACCCTTGGGGCCTGTGCTCGTCGACCATGCAGCAATGACAACACTGAAAGCCTTGCCGCAGGTGGATATCTGCGACGACGCCCATGCACCGGAACACAGTGTGGAGGTCCAGCTCCCGTTTTTACAAGTCGTGTTGGAAACCTTTACGGTGGTGCCACTGGTCGTCGGAGAGGCGACACCAGCCGAAGTGGGGGAGGTTCTCGAACTGCTATGGGGCGACTCAGAGACGCTGATTGTCATTAGTTCGGACCTGAGCCATTATTATGACTACGACACGGCCCAACGCCTCGACCGATCCACATCGCGGGCTATCGAAGCGCTGCGTCCCGCAGATATTGGCGTTGAGCACGCGTGCGGGCGCTGCGCTATCCAGGGATTGTTACAGGTTGTCCCCCGGCACGGTTTACGGGCGGAAACGATTGATGTGCGCAATTCCGGCGACACGGTGGGGCCAACAGACAGGGTAGTGGGATACGGCGCCTATGCCTTTGCAGCATAAAGTGGGTGAGATATATTGCGCATACGGTCATGGTATAGTACGAGAGGTCGTCGGGCGTACTGACAAGATGTCCTGTGAATGGACATCCTGCCATGACGGGGTGTCAGCATGCCATGGTGACCATCAGGTGATGCGCAGATAAGAGAGCGGCGGCGAGAGAGAGGGCAACTGTGACAAACGCTGCATCGATTCTGTTTGCGCTCGGTGCGATCTTGCTCGGCGGGTTGGCGATTGACGCGGTGGGTCGTCACACTTCCCTCCCGCGCGTGTCCTTGCTGTTGGTCTTTGGGTTTCTGATTGGCCCAGGCAATATGCATGTCCTACCGCAAGTCTTTGTCGACTCCTTTGATTTAATGGCCGATATGGCGCTGCTGATGGTGGGGTTTCTTTTGGGCGGGCAGTTTACGCTCACCGCATTGCGCGAAAACGGCCGGGAGATTCTCTGGATATCGATTGCGGCCGTGATTGTCACGGCAGTCGTGGTTTTTGCCGTGTTGGTGCCGGTGGGCATTGGGATCGAACTGGCGTTGATCCTGGCTGGCATCGCACCCGCGACGGCCCCGGCGGCGACTGTCGACGTCGTCCGTGAGGCGCGAGCTGATGGGCCGTTTAGCCGCACGCTCTTGGGAATTGTCGCGGTCGATGATGCCTGGGGGTTGTTGCTTTTCAGCCTATGTTCGGCTGTTGCCGTAGCGTTAGTGGGCGTGGGCAATGTGCATGCCCCACTCACCGCAGCGGTGTGGGAGATCGGCGGCGCCGTCGTGCTGGGTGTCCTTTTGGGCTTGCCGGTAGCACAGCTGACCGGCCGTATCGAGCCGGGCGAGCCGACCTTGACCGAGGCCTTGGGTGTGGTTTTTTTATGCGGCGGGCTGGCGCTGTGGATGGAAGTGTCGTTTCTTATCGCGTCAATGGTACTGGGGGCAGTGGTGGTCAATTGTGCCACCCATCACACCCGCCCGTTTCACGCCATTGAGCATATCGAATGGCCATTCATGGTTCTCTTTTTCGTGCTCGCAGGTGCGACCCTCGAATTTGCCGCGCTCAAGCATATTGGTTTTATTGCCGGCGCCTATATTGCTGCCCGAGCCGCGGGACGCCTCCTTGGCGGCTGGGTGGGAGCGGTGATGTGTCGGGCGGCGCAGCCGGTACGCCGGTGGATCGGGCTCGCATTAATGCCGCAGGCGGGCGTGGCACTGGGTATGGCGTTAGTCGCATCGAGCCGTATACCACATGTCGCAGAGACGCTCCTCCCCGTGGTGATTAGTTCGACCATGGTCTTCGAGTTGATAGGTCCAGTCCTGACGCGCTACGCCTTGCACCGTGTCGGCGAAGTGCCTCCACGCCCCGAGGGAGCTGCGTAAATGTCTGCATTGTTTCCGCCCACGCCAGATTACGCACCGTATAAAGACGGGCCGTTTCGTTTGACCATGGGACTCCTGCCACTCGATGTGCGCGAGTGGATCGAACCTGATGCGCAGATGCTCAGAGAGCTCGACGAAAAAGAGCGCTTACTGCATGAGCGGCATGACGAGGTGTTTGCAGTATTGCCCGAAGCGGCCGCAGGCTCGGCGGAACTGTTGGTGATGCTGGCAGACTATTTGCCCTTACGCTTTCCGACGTTATACCGGCGCGTCGGCGACCGTCTCGAGCATCGGCTTGCGGGACGCAGTTGGCATGTAACAGACCATGGTATGCATCCCCTCGACGTCGCCGGACGGTTGGTGCAAGAAGACTTGTGTCTCATGCACCAGGAAGAAGGCACGGAAACATATCGACTGGTCGGGGCCTCGCTGTGCTTTCCCACCCGGTGGCGCCTGGCCGACAAGCTTGGTCGCTCCGTCGGCGCTATCCACGCTCCGGTGCCGGGCTATGATACACACCTCGACTCCACCATGGACCGCTTTTTTGCGCGCATCAAAACCGAGCGGCCGGTGTGGCGGCTCAATTGGGGGCTCGTTGACGATCCGACGCTATTCCAGCCCACCGGCCATGGCCAAGGGGGGTATAACCCGGCCATTACCGCCTCGAATGCCGGCGAAACGCTCTGGGTGCGTATGGAGCGCCAGACGCTGCGCCGTCTCCCACGTACCGGCGATGTGCTCTTTACCATACGCGTGCATGTGCATCCGTTGCACGAACTCGCACACCAACCCGAGCGTGCCGTCAGGCTCGCCGCGGCGATACACGCCTTGCCCCCTGCGATGCAGACGTACAAGAGCCTGCCGCCTTTTCTCGATGCGGTACTCGGGTGGTTAGAGCGTGTGGCTGGGGCCAACAGTGAGGCTCACGCCTCTTCTGCAGATCGTCTGCGCAACACCTGCTGAATCGTGCTCGCAAGCTCTTGTGCCTGCATCGGCTTCATACAAAAGGCATCAATCCCTGGTGTCTGCGCTTTCTCCGCGTCCATCACGTGGCTGAATCCCGTGCAGAGGATAATGGGGATATCGGGCCGGATACGGCGCAATTCCTGCACCAGACCTTCACCCGTCATCTGTGGCATGGTTTGATCCGTAATCACGAGATCGTAGTGGTGGGGGTTGGCGCGAAACATGTCTAACGCCTCGAGGCCACTGCTACTCGTGTCGACCTCGTACCCACACCATTCCAACATGGCTCGTCCCGCAAGAATCAGGACCTCTTCGTCATCCACAAAGAGAATGCGGCCTATACCACGCATAAAAAATTCCTCTGCGGTGGCGCGGGCTGTGCAGGCGCATCCTCGATGCGTGGGAGATAGAGGGTAATCGTTGTCCCGTCGTCTGGTGTACTGTCCACCGTAATAGCGCCGCCGTGATTCGTCACGATGCCATGGTCCATGGCCAACCCCATGCCGGCGCCTTCCCCAATGGGTTTGGTGGTAAAAATCTGAGCCTGACGGATGTGGCCTTCCCAGTGCTTACGTTCGGTGATGTCCAGCACCGTCACTTGGCTGGCAGGTGATCCCTGCCAACGCACGGCTGTCACCAGGGCTTCCAGCCAGATACGGCTACCATCCCGACGTACGCCTTGAAATTCGTAGCGGCTCGGGGCGGGCTCACCATGCGCCCGCGCCGTCTGATAGTCGATCAAACGTGGGTGTTCGTGTGGCGCCAGGAGGGGGAACACCGTGTCCATACGGAGGATGTCCTCCGGTGAGGTGTAGCCAAACATCTCTGCATAGGCTTGGTTCGCGAACAGGGGGACAAAGTCTCGGAGGATGATAACGCCTTCAATGGCACCTGCGATCAGACTGCGAAACTGCTCTTCACTGGCCCGGAGGGCTTCTTCGACGTGACGACGTGCCGCAATATCCTCGTAGAGCTGGGCATTGAGCTGCTGTCATGCCGCCGTGCGCTTGGCCACACCTTGCTCCAGGGTATCATGTACCTGTCGCAACACCTGCGCGGCTTCCTTGCGCGGCGTAATATTCTCGTGGGCCACCACCACATAGAGCGAGTCATCTTCGCTGAACCGAGTGCTGGATATGCGCAACCATTGCTGCTCGTCAGCACTATGGTAGGGGTATTCATACGAGAAGACACTGCGTTGTCGAGACATGACCTCTTGAATCCCCCGAGCGGCCTGCTGCGCATGTTCGGCGTCGTTACCCGTTACCGCGTCGCAGACATCGAGGTAATTTGCGCCAAGACAATAGTTTGGCCATCGCAAATCATTGGCATCAGCAAAGCGCCGCCACGCCGTATTCACGGCGAGAATCGTCCCCGAGGCATCGAGCACAGCGATGGGGGTGGACAGCGAATCGAGAGCGGCTTGTCCGAAGTGTGGGCACTCCCCGAGAGTGGCGGAGCCTTGCGAGGAGGATCTGTCGGTCGCTTCCAAGAGCGTGACCCGCTCGCGTAGAGCCTGAGCTCGGTAAAGATGAGAAACCTAAGGATTACCTAGGGATTACCTAGGGATTACATAAGGATTTCCTGGGGAAAGGCAAAATGCGGGTATTTGGCACGATTTCTGTACACATTCGGACCATTGTCTAGGAGGCTGGATTGTGGCATACAGGATCAGGAATGTGCGGTCCACACGAGAGCAACACATACGAGGCGCAGCATGCAAGGCATTCACAAGAGCATGTGTATCCACTCGACTCTTGTCGTACTTCTCGTTGTCAGCCTGGCATTGCCTTGCCAAGCGGCGGGCTCGCAGGCGGAGACTGACCTACCACGGCAGCCACAGTACCTCAGCCACAAATCTGCGCTCTTGCGGGACTATACAAACATCGCGACACAATTACGCCGCAACCAGGACCCTTTTCTCGTCCAATCCCATGTGGAGGGGAAAAGCGCGCGCGGGGCCGTGCGAGGGCTACTCCCCTCCAGTTTTGCGGCTGCGCAACAGGTCATAACGTCCCCCAACGCCTGGTGTAATGCCATCATACTGCACATTAACGTGAAAGCCTGTATCACACAACACGCCCCGGACAACAGCACACTGCTGACCTTATACATCGGCGACGCAAGATACGCGGCACCCGAGAACGCTACAGCGATTCGCTATACCTACCACATTCGCGCTGACCAGCCGGATTTTGTGCATGTAACGTTGCACGCGCACACCGGCCCACTGGGGACAGCAAATTATGCGATCGATATCCAAGCCATAGCCGCGGAGCCCTCCGAGAGTTTTGTGCATCTGACCTATGCCATCGAGCTCGGGTTTGTGGCACGGACCCTCTTGCGTACCTATCTGGCAACCATCGGTCGTAACAAGGTGGGGTTTACTATGCGCGCCAACGGCGCCCCACAGGCGCCGCAGTATATCGGGGGTATCGCCGGGATCGTCGAGCGGAACACGATGCGCTATTTTTTCGCGTTTGAGTCGTATATGGCGAACCGTGACGCTCCTGCGGAGCACCGCTTCGTCCGCAGCATGCATCGCTGGTTTGACTTTACGCTCAAATATAAACGGCAACTGTACGAAATCGACCGGGCCACCTACATTGCCCAAAAAGCCCAAGAGCAACGCAATCAACACGCCTTGCAGGAGAGCCCATGGACGAAATAGTGGATTTCTACAATGACTTAGCGCCCTTCTACCCTCTCCTCTACCCCGACTGGGAAACCAGCGCTGTAAAACAGGCGGCAGCGCTGGACAATCTCATACGCGACTATTGCGGTGCAGACGTCCGGACAATTCTGGATGCGGCATGCGGCATCGGCACTCAAAGTCTGGGTCTCGCCGCACGGGGGTATCAGGTCACCGCGTCGGATATATCGCCGGAGGCTGTTGCCCGTGCTCGTGCGGCAGCAGCACAGCGCGGACTGTCTCTCACCGCACACGTCGCCGATATGCGCACGCTCTGGCAGGTACATCAGCAACAATTCGATGTGGTGTTGGCGTGCGACAACGCCATTCCACACCTTTTAAGCGATGCCGACATCCTGGAGGTCTTGCGGCAATTCTCCCAGTGCACCAGACCCGGCGGAGGGTGTATCCTTTCGGTACGAGACTACGCCGCCATGCCACGCGGTGGGGTGCAATTCATGCCGCGTCTGACGCATGCCACTCCAGAGGGCAGGACTATCTTGTTCGATGTCTGGGTCTTCGACGGTGACTGCTACGACATGACCACCTACATCGTCGAAGATACCGGCCAGGCAACAGCTCACACGCACGTTATGCGCGGCGGGCGCTATTACTGCGTCACGATTGCCACCCTCGAAGCGCTCATGGCTCAGGCCGGTTTCACCCAGGTGACAACACTCCGCGACCGCTTTTTTCAACCCATGCTCATCGGGCGCAAGCCTTCACACAACACAACACCTCGACATCCAGGGATACGCCACGCATCATGAAACGCCCACGCATTTTGGTCCTGACCGGTTACGGTATTAATTGCGAACGCGAAACCGCCTACGCCTTCACCTTACCGGGCGTCGACGGCAACGCCGAACTGGTCCACGTCAGCGATCTCATTGCCCAGCCCGAGCACTTGGACACGTTTCACATCCTGGCCGTGCCCGGTGGTTTCGCCTTCGGCGATGATATTTCCGCCGGCATTGTGCTGGCGACGAAGCTGCGCTACCGCCTGGAGGCGCCCTTGAGCAAGTTCCTAGCCGATGGTAAACTGGTGCTCGGTATTTGCAATGGTTTCCAAGCGCTCGTACGTCTTGGCATTCTCCCGGCAGTGACCGGCCAACGCTGGCAGCAAGACGCGACTCTCACAGCAAACGACTCCGGTAAATTCGAAGATCGTTGGGTGTACTTACGCATCAACCCGGCGTGTCCGTCACCCTTTGTCCAGGGCCTCGAGCAGTGCTATTTCCCCGTGCGGCATGGCGAAGGGAAATTTGTGCCACGGGACGACACCGTGCTGCACACCCTACACGCCAACCAGCAAGTCGCGGCACGCTATTGCGATCCCACTGGAGCAGCGACAACGTATCCGTGGAATCCGAACGGCTCAGTGGACGATATCGCAGCGGTCTGCGATCCGAGCGGCCGTGTCTTCGGTTTGATGCCGCACCCGGAAGCCTATATCCATCGCACGCAACACCCGCGCTGGACGCGTGAAGACTTGCCGGAAGAAGGCATGGGTACGGCCATTTTCCGTAATGCCGCGGCCTACGCCCGCACCCATGTGATGTAACTCCGCACAGAAGGACACACCTTGTGGCCAACGATACTCCCAACTATGACGGCTATGTCAATCCGCTCGTGGAGCGCTACGCGAGCCGAGAGATGAGCCATATTTTTTCTCCGCAGTTCAAATTCCGCACCTGGAGGCAGTTGTGGATCGCCCTAGCCGAAGCCGAAGCCGAAGAAGGGCTCGGGATCACTGCCGAGCAAATCGCCGAATTGCACATGCATGTCGATGACATCGATTTTGCCGCTGCCGCAGCGTACGAAAAAGAACTCCGTCACGACGTCATGGCGCATATCCGGGCATATGGCGATCAGTGTCCCACGGCACGCAGCATTATTCATCTGGGAGCAACCAGCGCTTTTGTCGGTGACAATACGGACTTGATCCAGATGCGCGCAGGCCTCCACCTTATCCGCACGCGGTTGGTCAACACCATGGACGCCTTGGCGCAGTTTGCCGCCACGCACCGTGATGTCGTCACACTCGGCTATACTCACTTCCAGCCGGCCCAACTCACCACTGCAGGACGCCGCGCCACGTTGTGGTTACAAGACCTCGTGTTTGACTTGGAAGACCTCGAGCACTGTCTGCAGACGTTGCAATTTCGCGGGGCCAAAGGGGCCACAGGTACCCAAGCCAGCTTCCTACAGCTGTGTAATAACGATGAAGCGAAGGTGAAGCGCATTGATCAGCGTGTGGCCGAAAAAATGGGCTTTGAACGCACCTTGCCGGTGACGGGACAAACCTACCCACGCAAGTACGATAGCCGCTTTCTCACCGTGCTCTCGGGTATTGCCCAATCAGCTCACAAGTTCAGCAATGATATGCGCCTGCTGCAAAGTGTGGGCGAAATGGAAGAGCCGTTCGGGACACAGCAGGTGGGGTCGTCCACCATGGCATACAAACGCAATCCGACGCGCAGCGAGCGCATGGCCGCGCTGGCACGCCACGTTATGTGCACCAGCTTGAACCCGGCGTTCACCGCCGCCGGGCAGTGGTTCGAACGCACCATCGACGATTCAGCCAACAAGCGGCTCAGTATTCCTGAAGCGTTTCTCGCTGCAGACAGCGTTTTGATTTTGTATCAAGAAGTTGCCAGCGGCATGGTCGTCTATCCGGCCATTATGGCCAAACGCGTCGCCGAGTTCCTCCCCTTTCTGACGGCTGAGAACTTGATGATGGAAGGCGTCAAGGCCGCAGGCGACCGGCAGGATTTGCATGAAAAAATTCGGCAACACGCCATGGATACCTGGCACCACATGCGCGTCGAGGGGGGCGACAACGATCTGTTGCAGCGTTTGCGCAACGATCCGGAGTTCGCCCCGATTCGTCAGCATCTGCCCGACAAGCCCGAAGCGCAGGAGTATATCGGCCGCGCTCGGCAGCAAGTGGACGATTTTCTCGCGGAGGTCTATGCCCCGCTGAAGGCACAGTATCAACACCTGTTAGGCGCAACCGTCGCCACCCACGTCTAAACGCCACCTGCAGGTAAACGCCGGAGACTGTTGCATGTTAGATGTCCGATTTATTCGCGAACACCCCGAGGTGGTCCAAGAAGCCGCCCGGAAGAAGCACATCGATGTCGATGTCGCGCGCCTGCTTGAAGTCGACGAACAACGGCGGCGTTTGCTGTCGCAGATCGAAAGTCTCAAAGCGCTGCGCAACAAAACCTCCAAAGACATCCCGACGCTGCAAGGTGAGGCCAAGCAGGAAGCCATTGCGCGGATGAAAGAGGTGGCAGCGGAGAGTAAAACATTGGAAGGTCCGCTGCGCGACACGGAAGCGGCGTTTGAAGCGTTAATATTGCAGGTACCGAATATCCC
>CAJIAL010000105.1_pt1 | contig 27789 bp, 20 predicted proteins | sample 9199091 | NCBI WGS metagenome assembly CAJIAL01 (sample SAMEA7708270, study PRJEB35096) | sediment metagenome | biome: marine neritic benthic zone biome [ENVO:01000025]; feature: sediment [ENVO:00002007]; material: shallow marine sediment [ENVO:03000034] sea grass bed [ENVO_01000059] ... | reverse complement strand
AACGTGAAAAGCCAGAGGGATCACTTGGCCGAGCCGAAAACCACGCCGAGCGAGCGAGCTTACCCAGTCATCTACTGGGGGACAACTATTTCATCCCTCTGATGTATAGAGTTCCAACACGGCAACGGTATGTGGAGCACTACGAACCTCTAACGGGCGAGGTGCCGCAGTAGCGTCAAACACCCAGCCCCACACGCTGACACACAAGACGCATAGCGTATACCAAAGCCACCCTTGACGCATAATACCTCCTGGGAAAAAGCCCGTCAGCCACGGGACCTGATGTCATAATCCCATCGAGACGTCAGCGTGTCAACACACCGTCCGGGAGAGGATTGCGTCTCCCCCTCATGAATTGCGCGCGCCTACTCGATCAGGCCACTGCGGCTGGTAAAGTCGAGGATGAGACAGTAGAGCAATGTCCACCACCCCAGATGTTGGATACGTTGCAACGGGCGGGGAGCCATACTGAGAAGATCATGTTGGATGATGGGACGGTACCACGGAAACAACCCCCGCGGCAAAGCATCGAGCGGAAAATAGCGTACCTGCGTTGCCTCTCTGCGCTGGGGATGCAGATTCCCTCCCACGGGCTGGCAAAGGTAGACAAGGGCAAGGTGAGCACGGAAGCCTTGACGCGCATACCGCCCCAGGAGCTCAACGCACTCCACCTGCAACCCAGTCTCTTCCCGCACTTCACGGACGACAGTTTGGGTAGGAGTTTCCCCTGGTTCCATCCCACCTCCCGGCAGCTCCCACAGCGAGGGGTTAGTGCGCTTGACGAGTAGAACCTGCTCATCATGCACCACCACAGCTTGTGGAATGGTCGGCGGGGCTTCTCGGCACACGATAGGGCGAATGATATTATCCCAATACTCCGATGGGACGAAACTCATAGGACTGCAACTCAACGGCAAGAGAGCACGGTGATGGCTAGAACGGGTGAGTATAACATGCTTTCGGGTGACATGTCGGCATGGGTTTCTGGCGCGAAGGCTTCGGCGGAACCCGCAGCGACGTTGTGGGAAACTTTCAGCTCCTTACTCAAGGCGCTGATGCAGGAGCGCCCCAGCACAGCGCCTTGTCCGCATCCCTTGCAGTCTGAGCCCCACGACTTCGGCAGGCCCGAGAAACAAGTAGCCGCCAGGTCGTAGACGCTGACACAGATGCTGCACGATTTGCCCACGGTTTTCGAGCGAGAAATAAATCAGCATGTTCTGGCAAAAGATGATATCGACCCCCTCGCCTTTGCCGCCAATGTAGGGGAGGGGAGCATACGGCGAGCTCCCCGGGTCCTGCAAATTGATGTAGCTGAACTCCACCACGGCTTTTACACCATCAACAACTTCATAACGGAGGTCCTCCGCCTCGCCGACAGTAGTGAAGTAACGCTGTACATAGGGCGCAGGCAACACGCGTACATCCTGCCATCTATAGCTACCTGTGCGGGCTTTCTGCAGAGCACTATGGCTAATGTCAGTGCCACGTATCTGCACAGGGTATGGCATTGGCAGGCTCTGGCTCTGTCGGTGAACTTTGGTCGCACCATGTGTCTTGGTTACTTCAAAGAAGGCCATCGCCAAGGAATAGGCCTCATGCCCCGTGGAGCATCCCGCACTCCACATCGTAATGGTCGGCGCCCAATCGACGCGATGTACGAACTCGGGGAGCACATACTGTGCCAGTGCCGCAAAGGATGGTTGATGGCGGAAAAAGCTCGTTTCGTGATTGACCAGGAGTTCGACCAGCGTTTGCCATTCGGCCTCCCCGGCGGGATCCTCCAGGACATACTGATAGTAGTCCCGCAAGCTCCGCATGTGATAACACGCCATACGCTCTGAGAGACTCCGACGTAGCACACGCAGGCGGCTGTCAGAAAACACTAAGCCACTGCGGCTGCGTACGAGATCACGCCATAGCGTATATTCTAGTTCCGAGATATCAGACGGGGGGGCTTCTCCCTCGTGGTACTTCACAATGCTTGTCAGACCTTCGGACCATGTGGTGCAGGAGCACTGGGAAGCTTGAACGTACTAACAGAGTCACGTAGTTCGTCCGCCAGATTTGCCAATTGACTCATCGAGACAGCCGACTGCTTGACCCCTGTTGCCGTTTGGCGGGTGACGTCAGAAATATCGTTCATGGCATTGGACAGGCTTTCCGAGCCGCTTGCCTGCTGTTGAGCCGCCAGAGAGATGGCCTGAATGAGTTCTGCCAAGCGCGTGGAGACGCTTTCAATTTCGGCCAGCGCTTGTTCGGCCTGGTCGGCAACTTCAGCACTCTGCGTAACTTCCTGCGCGCTCTCCTCAATCACCGTCACTACGACATGGGTCTCCGTCTGCATGGCGCGAACCAGATCGCGAATTTGTTGTGTAGCATCCACCGAACGTTCGGCCAAACGTTCTACTTCACGGGCCACCACGGCGAAACCCTGACCTTCTTCCCCAGCAAGGGCTGCCTCGATTGAGGCGTTGAGCGCCAACACACTGGTGCGATCAGCAATGTCACCGATCAACGTCACGATTTCGCCAATTTGCTGGGAATTGTCACCCAACAAGCGGATACGTGAAGCCATACTCTCTACTTGATTCCGCGTACGCTGCATCGCCTCAATGGTGTTTTGCACCGCTTCCGTGCCCTGCTTGGCATTTGCCAGCGCTTGTTCGGCAACTGTAGCAGACAGAGCGGCATTCTCCGACACCTGGTGGATAGACGCGACCATTTCGTCCAAGGCGGCAGAGCTTTCCACAATCTGCGTCGCCTGAGACGTACTGCCGTCAGCCAGGTGTTCGGCTGTCGCCTGAATTTCATTCGCCGACGAGCTCACCAACAACGTTGCTTCTTGCACATTGGTGACGATTTTGCACAACTGATGAATCATGTAATTGAAGGAGTCAGCGATGGCGCCGGTCATATCTTCCGTGACTTCGGCTTCGACCGTTAAATCCCCTTCAGCAACGTCAGACACTTCTTCCAACAATTTCATAATCGATGCCTGCATAACGTCGCGTTCTTCCTGCGATTGGACCAGGGATAGAACTTTATCCAGCATGGTATTCAGAGACACGGTCATCGCGCCCACCTCATCGTCTGCCTGCACCTGCGCACGGACCGAATAATTCCCAGCGACAATCTGTTCCATCACTCCTTTGAGATGTAACAAGGGCTTGGTCAGATTCGTCGATAAGAACAAGGCGAGAAACATCCCCACACCAAGCACCACCATAGTGCCAATGATGCCGATGAGCTGTACTTGCAGTCCAATGTTCGTCAGTTCTTGTTGTGCCGAGGCTTCACGCGTACTACTCTCCCGCGTCATCCGATCGACGAGTGACTCAACCGACTTGACCTTGCTCCGAAATAACCGTTGCCGCTCTTGGACAGCCATTCCGGCTTTAACTGAATGCTTGAAGGCCCCACGGTACGCTTCGGCTTTGGCAACTAATGCAAACTTTTGGCTCGCTCCGAAGCGCGTATTGCCGACTTCTGTTTTGAAAGTATCAAGGACATCATCCATCGCTTGAGCGGAGGAAGGGTCCGCGCTTAGGAAATAATCCTTCTCGTGCTGCTGCACACGAAGCAGCAGTACTTTTAGCCGATCCAACCGTGGGGAACGGAGGTCATCATCGAGGTAATAGATATGGGATCGTAAGAGTCCCTTGAAACCCTCCCGATTGTGCAGTAGGGTCACAACCTCGTGAAACAACTTCTGGTATTCCCCAATCGTTTGCTTGATAGCACCAGCGTCATTCTGGTCCCGTTGATCGTCGGCGATGGCCTTGATGTCGTCGGTCTTCTTGCCGATCTGGTCCACTGCGGCATCAAACTTCGTTAGGTAGAGAGACCTGGCTTGCTCCAAGCCTATCGTCTGATAATAGAGGAGATAATCTTTCTGGAGTCCCTGGGCTCTCCGGAGCATATTGCCAATTTCCAGACTGAGTTTGGCAAAGCGGAACTCCCGGTTGAGCAATTCGTTGACTTTATCCTGGGCCTTGTTTTGATTCACCCATGTCAACGCGCCCAATACCCCTGTCAGCCCAATCATGAGGAAGAACGCCAACAGGAATTTCGTCCGCAGACTTCCGAGGAAGCCGCTGCGTGGGGCACTCTTCTGGTCTCTCGGTGTCTGCGGAATGTGTGACGGTTTGCGGAAGCCCTGGAAGGCTGCCAGTCGTTGTTTCAGGCCATCCAAAAATTGTGTCATTGACCTCATGAATACGCTACCTCGTCCGGGTGTTCGCTGCGTGGTAATCGTGACCACGCCTCAGCTCTCTTATACACATGCCGCCGGCGTTAGTCATAGCATTACGGAACCATTCCTAATGTGACGGGAGTTTGAAAGTACTGACCGAGTCACGGAGCTCATCCGCCAATGTCGCCAGATTGCTAATAGCCAAAGCAGCCTGCTTCGTCCCATCCGCAGTTTGCTGCGTCACGTCAGAAATCTCACTCATCGCGTTCGAGAGATTTTCGGAGCCGCGCGCCTGTTGGGAGGAGGCCATAGAGATGGATTGAATCAACTCTGCCAACCGATTCGACACACTTTCAATCTCACCCAAAGCCTGTCCAGCTTGATCGGCAACCCGTGATCCCTGGACAACTTCTCTAGTACTTTCCTCCATGGCGGTGACGGCTTCATTCGTCTCGCTCTGGATCGTGTTCACCAGTCCGGCAATCTGTTTGGTGGCATTGGCAGAGCGTTCTGCCAGGCGCTCGACTTCCTCGGCAACCACGACAAAGGACCGGCCAGCCTCTCCGGCTCTAGCAGCCTGGATAGAGGCATTCAACGCCAGAATGCTTGTACGATCCGCAATATCGCCGATGAGCTGCACGATCTCGCCAACCTCCTGCGACCGCTCACCTAGGCGCTTAATGCGTTTAGCGGTCTCTTGGACTTGGGAGCGAATGCGGTTCATGCCTTCAATGGTGTTCTGCACGGCACTCGACCCCTGCTTCGCATTGGCCAGAGCCTGCTCGGCCACGGTGGCGGAGAGCACAGCATTTTCGGACACCTGTTGGATAGACACAGCCATCTCGTCCAAGGCTGCCGAGCTGTCAACGATCTGTCCGGCCTGCGATGTACTACCTTCCGCCAGGTTCTCCGCCGTTACACGGATTTCATTGGCCGAGTTCGTCACGTGTAAAGTAGATTCCTGCACATTCTCGACGAGCTTGCGCAGCTGGTGAATCATGTAGTTAAACGAGTCGGCGATCGCACCGGTCATATCCTCGGTCACGTCAGCTTCAGCCGTCAGATCACCCTCAGCGACCCCGGACACTTCCTCCAACAGTTTCATAATGGAACCTTGCAACGCATCGCGTTCACCCTGCGATTGCACCAAGGACAGCGTATTATCAAGCATACTATTCAGTGACGTCGCCATCTGGCCAAGTTCGTCTTGTGACATCACCATCACGCGGGAGGCATAATCCCCCTGGTTGATGTAATCAAAGACCGTACGAATCTCCTGTACCTGCAGAATTATGGACCGCGATGTTACCATGGCCAGGACAATGGCTACGGCCGTGAGTAAAGAAACAATCAGCAGCTGCTTCGTCCGCTTCATACCAGTGGCTTCCTGTCTGGCCTTCAGCAGTGTTTGTGCCTCACCAGCAATAGCATCATACAATGTCGCCACTAGCGTAATGGTTTGTGTACCGGCATTGAAAAAGGTCTGCGGATCCATCGCAATTGTCTCGTCCTTAATGACGTTTTCTTCAACCATTTCCACAAACTGATTGCCACGCTCACGCACCGTGACAAATTTACGTTCCAAGCGAGGACGCATGGCGGCTTGATTCGTAAACGCCACCTTGAGCGCGTCCCCAAGCACACGGAATTGATCGTGCGTCTGATTAAATAAAGCACGAAGATGTTGTATCTCTTCAATCGTAATGATCTTTCGCTTCGTTAGGCGGAATCCTTGGCTACGAATCTCCCCAAAAAGTTCCAGAAGTTGTGGAATACTTGTCAAATTCGCTTCCAGCAATTGCGACGAAGCAATTTCCGGGTCCAAACTCAATTTCGTTGCTGCGGCGACCTGGCGCATCACCGAGACCACGTTCTGGAACAACTTAGTATGTTCTTGCACGCTCTCTAAGGGGTCCATCGTCTTCCAGTTACGTTTCAAAACGTTCCACGACTGCCGCAGGCCCTGCACTTGCGCGGTCATCCCACCCAGGAACTCGCTGCCTGCCTGCGTTGTGGTGATGGCTTTGAGATCACGATCGATGGTGGTTTGCAAGGCACGGATTGTACCCTCCGGCCTCCGATCGCGTGTAGAAAATCCTGCACTTAAGGTGGAGTACTGGTGGACATGGATTGACAAATTTTTGAGAGGCAACAGGAGCTGGACACCTTCAAGCTCCCTATCCACAAAACTTGTGGCTTTGTTGGCTTCCAGGACGAAAAAAACCGTGAGGCTGATAATGGGCACCAACATGGCACCGATCACCCCAAGCATTTTGACGCGGATATTCCGATTTTTAAATACACCAGTCAATAACTTCAGCATCTCTGACCCCTTGAAACTAGCACTGGATTGTTTTGTCAAGTTCCTATCAATTGTTCAACAGTCTGTTATACCATAACATCTACGTCATGTGTGGCTTCGCTCAATACGGTTGGGAGTGCCGGCTCCGGAGTCACGACACCATCGATATCTGGAATCACCAGCATCGTTTCTGCCAAGGCAAACTGCCCGCGGATGAATGTGCGACGCAGCGGTACCGGCCGATGACTAACGGGTGCTTCAAGTGGTAAGGTACGGACCTCAACCTGCGGCTGAATTGGCACCCCGATACAGCTATGTCCGCCGACTGCCCGGAGAATGAGTAACCGGGTATGCTCCCCGTGCATTGATGGGGTATTGCCCATACGTTTCGACAAGTCCAGCACAGCCAAGGGCAGCCCGCGCCACGCAACAAGGCCGAGTATATAGTCGGCAGCGCAAGGCAGCGATGTTATGGGTAATGGGTCCGTAACCCGGACTACTTGGGATAAACTCACACCGAAGGTGATGGCTCGTTCCGGGGAAGTCGCAAAGAGAAAGAGCTTCCCAACACCGCCGATGCGTGACGCACGAATGTTGGCCAAATCATACAGCGCCTCCGGGGAAACAGCCGATGCAAGCGAGCTGGGCATGGAGGCCGCATATTGTGGTTGCAACCCTTCCGGCGATACGATGAGATGCATCCGATTCTCGTGCTTCACGACACCAAGAAAAAAGTCAGCAGCAGGATTCCGCGCTACGTAGGGGAGGGGATACACGTCCTCTGAAGTCACATCCAACACACCCTCGACATGATCCACCAAGAGGGCCCACCGAGCAATGTGCTCTTTGAACAGCAGAATTTTGCTCAGATGTGCACTCACCGCGGTCTCTCGTTGGAGTATCGTCGAGAAACGATAGACCGGGGTCTGCTGCTCTTGCAGCGGAATCCATCCAACCAAACCGTCATCACCTGCCTGCGGTACTAATTGATCAACCCGTCTCAACCCTCGAACACAAGACATGTCAATACAATAGACGTGATCATGGACTCGACAGCGCAGAAACTGGACGCTGGTTGCCTGGCCGTATCTGTCTACCATCGGGAGCTCCTGTGCGCTGGGTGTGCCATGGTGAGAAGACGTCTGCAAATCTGGACCGGGGTTTCAACATAATTGACTATACCGGTTTCACGTGCGCGTTGCGGCATCCCATCGACAACACAACTCTCTGACTCTTGAGCAAAGGTTCGACCACCCTCAGCATGTATCGCCATCAATCCTTGTGCACCGTCATTCCCCATCCCCGTGAGCACCACACCATAGGCACGTTCCCCACACACGCGCGCCACAGATTGCATCGTGATGTCAATCGACGGTCGATGCCCTGACAATGGAGGGTCCTGACTGAGTCTGACAGTTTTCTTCGCATCCAAACGTAGATGCTGATTGCCGGGAGCAATGAGCACGGAGCCACCCCTCAGCTCATCCCCCTCACGCGCCTCGCGAACTCGCAAAGGAGTATAACGATCCAACTGTTCTGCCAGCACCGCAGTATAAGTGGCTGGCATATGCTGGACGACGATCACCGGCATCAGAAAATCGGGTGGCAACATGCCGAGGATTTCGCGTAAAACAGTCGGGCCTCCGGTCGAGGCACCAATCACGAGAATGGCAGAAGACAGCTCGCTGTCCTCGGACAACGACGTAGGCGGAGGCAAGGGGGACACGTGAGGACGCTTCACCGATTGTACAGAGGAGAGTGGCGCCAAGGTCCGCAATTGGAGCGAGCGAATCACCCGTATGCGGGAAGCTGCGTGGATCTTCCCCACCATCTCACGACAGAAGGCAGCAGGCTCCTCTACGGCTCGGATATCGTTTTTTACAATAAAATCCACTGCGCCCAGCGTGAGTCCTTCCAACGCTGTTTGCACGGCGTCCGGGTTCCCACCGCTGACCAAAACAACTGGTGTAGGATATTTGTACATAATACGGTCGAGCAACTCGAGCCCTGCTGTATTGGCGATATCCAAATCTACGGTAACAACCGCCGGGCGTAACAGGCGGATTTTGTCGAGGGCTTTCTGGCCATTCATGACCGTTCCAACCACGTGCAACTGTTGTGCAAATATGTGGTGAGCCAATAGGAATCGATTAATAAACGGCGAGCTTTCTACGACCATAAGGCCCACACGATGACTCATGCTGCAGTGGTCCCTCTGGCTCGCACCACTAGACGATGTATAACTTCTAACAAGGTTTCATCGCGGTACGGTTTGACCAGATATTCGGTTGCGCCGACGTCAAAAGCCTTCTGACGGTGTTTTGACCCGGAACGCGAGGTAAGCATGACAATTGGAATATCACTGTAGGAGTCATCCGCGCGGAGGGTAGAGGTCAATTCATACCCATCCATTTGCGGCATTTCGACATCCAATAAGATCAGATCGGGAAGCTCCCTAGCACTTTGGATCATCTCCAGTGCCTCCAACCCATCCTTGGCTAAGCTGGGATTCCACCCAGCCTTTTTGATGAAGTTCGACACGACACGCCTAACGCTATACGAATCATCCACAATGAGAATGTCATAGACATCAGACATGCGTCCCCAGGCCTGACGTCGGGGGCCCGACGTCAGGCCTGGGGACCGTCTTCCGGCCTGAAGGGTGTTGGCCACGAGTTCAGCGGGGTCCAGGATCAGCACAATACTGCCATCACCCATGAGTGTAGACCCAACCACGCCGCGCACACGACGCAGATGGGTTCCCAGGGTCTTTACCACCACTTCGTGCCCACCCAAGAGCTGGTCGACTGCAATCGCCACTTCTTGCTCACCCGCCTGGGTAATGACTACGGGTATGTGCTGTGGCCCCCCATCAGTCAGAGCGGAAAGGTCGAGTATGTTACATAGGTGTATTAAGGGATAGACTTTCTTGTCGAGTCGGATAATCGTGGACTCGCCCATCTGCTCGATTTGATCAGGTTCAATCCGCACAATTTGGGTGACATCAAGCAATGGGATGGCGTAGAATTCTGCCGCAGCCTTGACGATAAGCACACGTGAAATGGCGAGGGTCAAGGGGAGGCGCATCGTGAAGGTCGTACCCTGGCCAGGAGTGGAATCCAACACCATGCGCCCTTTCAATTGGCTCACCGTGGTGGAAACAACGTCCATACCAACACCGCGCCCAGAGACTTCACTTACCTCTTTTGCCGTACTGAATCCGGGCATGAAAATCAGCGGATACAGCTGTTCATGGCTCATCTGTGCGGCATCACTCTCTGCAAGAAATCCCTTCCGGACAGCCACACCACGCACGTGCTCCGGATCGATGCCGAAGCCGTCATCCTGAATCTTAATAACGATTTGTGTCCCTTCCCGAAACACGTGAAGGTTGATATGCCCTTGCGGGTCTTTGCCAAGTTCGCGACGGAATTCAGCGGGCTCAATGCCATGATCAACGGCATTGCGTAACAGATGCAGGAGCGGGTCGGCCATCTCTTCGAGCATGGTCTTGTCGAATTCGACGTCCTCCCCTTGCAAGGTCAACGTGACGTCCTTCCCACGCTGACCAGCCGTCACCCGTACAGCCCGCTGTAACCGGGTGGCCAGGGTGCCAAAAGAGACCATGCGCAGCTGCATGACCTTGTCCTGCATCTCACTCGTCAAACGGCTTTGACGAGTCAGGTAGGCATCGAAGTCCCCAAGGATATCCCGAAACTCATGACCCAACGCCCCGATATCTGCAGAGGTCTCCGTCAACTCCCGCGAGACCAAATGGAACTCAGAGTACCGATCAAATTCCAGTTCATCGAATTCTTGCAGAATGGTGAGATCTTGCCCACGCGTGGTATCAAGTGCAGCAGCGCCCGTTAGTGCCGACGACTTAGTGCTACCGAGGAGAGCGCTAACCTCATACTGGGTTTCAATCGTAGTAGAAATGCGATGTAAACGATCGATGCTAAAACCTAACTCCTCGACATGGTGAATCAAACGACTGAGGTATTGTTCATATGCCGAACGGCTGATAATCAATTCACTCACCAGCCGGACCAAACCGTCCAAGCGTTCCAAAGGAACACGAATAACATCGCCGGAATGTGACGCACCGGAAGCGGGAGTTTCCAACACCTCAGAATGGGTATGGCCTTTCTGGAGAACAATTTCCACCGTGTCGTGCCGACCTGCTGTCTCATTGGATGTGATCAAGCTTTCAGCAGCGGCTGCAGGTTGTTCCGCGACGGGCATAGGAAGAGGAACAGCAGCATCGCTACCGTCTGAGGGGCCGTCGGTTTCACCGGTTCCCACAAGCTGATCGTACGCACTACAGAGAGCCTGGGCAGGCGAACTGAAATCACCTTGTGCGCCTTGATCCCGGAGAAAATCGTCCAGCGCATCAAGTGTCGCCAGCAACAATTCCTTGACGGGTGGCGTCAACGTCATCCCATCATCGTAGAGGTCGTCTAGGACGTCCTCCATCCGATGGGCTAATTGAGAAACCGCGGGAAAACCGACGACCCCTGCAGCTCCCTTGAGTGTATGAATGCTCCGGCGCACCTGCTGCAACTGGTCTTTTTTGTCAGGCGCATCAGTAAGATCGGGAAGTAAGCGCCCGACAACATCCAGATGCTCAATCGCTTCTAGGAGGAAGCCCTCGAGCAATTCGGCTGCCATATCAAACTCGCTGTCAGCTATCTCCTTCGGCGCCTCTTGCGGGGGCAGGCGAGTTGGCGCACTCTCCGGAGCGGGCATCTGATCCAGTATCGACCGGGCCATCTCAGCAGTGTCGGTGACATCACCCCCTTCATCTTCACCGAGCACTGCGGCAACTACTGTGTCATCATCCGCCTCAGGGAGCCCCATAAAACGGCGGTAGGCATGTATGGAGTCAGTCACCAAGAGTCCATCACGCCCATCCTCAGCAAGGAGGCTCTCCACATACTGCTGTATACTGTCGACAATCGTAGTAATCAACGGACGTTGCTCCGCCGTAATCGAACCGGAAGCCGTGGCAATAGCTTCGATCAGTTCCTCCACTTGCGTCACCATGGCCAAAAGAGGAGACAGTTCGAGCATTTCCGCTACATCCTTAATAGGATGCACGTCTTCGTAGGCCTGCTCCAAGGCCTTCTGCTGCGAAGTATCTTGCACATAGGACTCGATACCTATACGAATCTTGGGAATAGAGCTTTGGAGCCTTTGGACAAGGCCTGCCAACATTTTTGGATCAAGGTTACTCGGCATAATCAGAGTCCATGTTGAAACATGTATATATCTCTAGCAGTGATACGTGGGAAGGGCGTATCTTAGGTCATATCAAATTGGCAAATTTCTGACGATTGCAGGAATCGTTCGAGATCAAACACAGCAAGTACCTGGTCTTCGTAGTCGCTAATACCAACAAGATATGGATCAAGGTTTCCCTGAAATGACATAGTCAGGTCTTGAATCAGGTTTTCAGGGATGCGGGCAAAACCATTGATCTGATCAACAATCAGTGAGGTTGTCAGAGAATCGTCTTGGGTCTTGACAATGAGTAAGCGGCTTTGATCGAGTTGATAACTTTGTTCCAAACCCAGAAAGGTGCGTAGGTCAATCACTGAGATAATCTCGCCACGGAGATTGATGACCCCACTCACCCACTCCGGAACGTTGGGGACAGCTGTTAACTGGGGAACGCGGGAAATTTCCAGAACATGAGGTACGCCAACCGCATAGCGACTTCCTGCTAGGGTGTATAAGAGGTAGCGCTCTGAGCTTCGTATCTCACCTCGGGCACGTCGCTCTTCGGGAGATTCCTCGGACCGCCCGTAAACTTCTTGCACCTCATTATCGATCGCTTCGACAAGTGCGCTCAGTTCTTGTGCCGAGGTATCGGACGACATGGAGGCCTCTGTTGTACTCTCCCCTGGTGGGGACGCCACAGGCACTTGCGCAGGAGCCACGACAAAGCCTTCCTCGCCCGGGTGATCTTCATCGAGGTCTTCGGTAGGATCGAAAAGCAGTTCCGGCAAAATATCCTCTGCAGCTAACCACTCGCCACTTTCCTCCTCATCTTCATCGGCAGCGTCGATCGCGTATTCATCATAGGGCTCCTGAGTTTCAAGAGCTGCTTCTTGAGAAGTTGGCTGGCCTGTAGGTTCATCATCATCGTCATAATCAGACTCCGACATCAACAAATCGATAGATAAATCCGGAGGCTCCGTCTCATCTGGTATATCTGTCCACTCTGCTGCCTCAGAGGTATCGGCATCCATCGCGTCTGACTGACTCCCTAAGGAGGTAGGAATCGCATGCAACTCTGTCTCACCTAAGTCTACTTCTGGGGTGTTCTGTGCTTCTTCATCGACAGGGAGCGGCATGACGAGGGACTCTGTAACGTCTTCCTCAGGAGGGTCGGCAAGTAATCTCGATGTGTCATCGTCAATGCGAGTGTGCTCAAATTCATCGAATGCATAGACATCTTCAGGCTCTGACCCAAACGGCTCATCCGTCTTTGCATTCGGCAACTCGCCTGTATCAGATTTAGGGGTTGAAACCCCGAATACCGACATCTCGTCACGATCGTCCGCGACTGTGTCTCCACATGACGCAACAGAGGATTCAGCTTCACCCACGTGGCTGTCGAAGTGGTGAGCAGGCCCCTCCGCTTGCGGTTCGATGAGTGGCGGCTCTAAGCATGGTTCATAGTCCTCAGCTGACTCACTATATAGGGGCGCTTCAACGTCATGCGTGGAGATATCGTCCGAAGAGGACACCGTCTCAATACTGCCCATCTCAGTCGCGGCGTCAAGTGTATCGCCAGCTTTAACGGGCAGATCGCTCATCGTCTCATTCTCGATTGCCATACTGAAAGGGTCTGCGGCTACGGTCTCGTCAGGGATAATATGAGACCCTTCAGAGCTTAGAGTTTCAATAGTATGTGTATCAGCTACATCAAATGGACTCTCAGCATGCACATCTTGGGTTTCGTCCCAAGCAGGGGAGGTGCTGGATGTCGGCGCAACATCAATAAGCGTGGGTTCGTCAGGGGCCACATACTCTGGCGTAGAAGCTTCCAACTCCTCTGTTGGAGGCAATGGGGCCTGAGAGGGCTCTGGTACGATACTGACATCACTCATCGTCGGATCATCGGAACGCACATCTCTGCTCTCTGGCAGGAGGTCATGTTCCTGCACACCGCCAATAACGTCAAACTGCTCAGCAGAACGAGGCAGATGCACGTCGGGGGAAGAATCGGCTACTTCTCGGTTCTCAGGACTTATAGCCAGTTGTTCTGCTGGTACCTCGTTGGCGTCCTCCTCAAGAGCGTCTGGCAAGACAAGCTCTATAGTATCTGTCGGGAGGATATCAGCCAGGCCTGCAACAACATCCTCCTCAGCACGTACGTCAGGTGTGAAGTCGGGTGTAGCAGATAGTTCCGACTCATCGAGATCATATAACAGTGTATCAGCTGTCTCTATGCTTTCAGCAGATTCAATCTGAGTAGCCTGATCAACAAGGGAGTTCTCGTCTTCCTCAGTTGACAGTAATCCTAAACCTTCCCGCTCATCTATCAGTGTTGGCTCATCCGAGCCAGACACAAACACATCTGCCTGCTCACCTCCCACTCCTGAAGTTAAGTCGGCAAACGTCATGAGCTCCACTCTGTCTTCAGTGCCTCTATCCGCCAAAGCCTCGTCTTCCAGAACTGGGGTATCTATCTCTGGTGTCGGTTGACTTTCTCTGACAACCGGGGAGTCGTCTTCGTACGCACGATCTGCGGTGTCGTCCTCGAAACCGACTTCACCCATCTTGCTCATTGTGGGTTCATCATGTAACAGTGGAGATGCTGTCACACCAGGCACGTTTTCCACATCAGGGGCTGTAGCCTGCGCATGGTGAGGTGCGTCATCAATAGCACTTGCCTGGAGTTTCTCGAACGAGGCAGAAGGCAGGGATCTGTCTGGTGTGGTCTCTTCCACGCCTGCTTGCCGGGAAGACTCTTCAACGAACTCACGAGAATGCGGCTCGCTTTCTACGACAGGTGCCGTACTGTGCTCATCTTCATCAAGAGCAACGTAGAGGGTATCGCCTTCGGCTCCAGACCCCACATCCTGGGCTGCAGTTGCCGTATCTATAACCTTCGCAGCGGACGTCTCTGTAATGATCCCTTCTTCTTTGTAACGGCTGAATGAGTGTTCGACTTCAGCGACAAATGTGTCTTCTGAAAGCTGGCCTGCCAGGATCGCTTCAAGATTCCGTTCAAGCTGGCCAATCATACTTACGAGCCATGCGCGCAACACGGCATCGAGATCACTCTGGTCGTTGAGGGACTCTTCAAGCGTACCCCTGAGGTGCGAGGTAACTTGACTCAGGACTGTAAAACCGATCATCTGCAAAGCGCCGGTAATAGTAATTAGCCCTTGCGTCGCTTGCTCTATTGCATCATGTTGGGCATTCAATCGCTCAATACTCTCACGGATATTGGAGAGGTAGCCCCGCAACTCCCGCGAAAAGCCGCTCAACATTTTCTCGTCAAGTTTTCGCGTCATAATTTCTTGTCCACATGCAGCTTTGTCAGTCGGGAGGTACGAAGCCTTACCCCACACCTCACCCGACACCTCATTAGGGGAACGCTTCCTTACCACTCCTTATAGGGATGCCTGAACCTGCTTGAGTAATTCCTCGCTCTCAAACGGCTTGGTCACATAGGCATCTGCACCTTGTTTCATACCCCAAAAGCGATCGGTTGTCTGATCTTTGCTCGTGACCAAAATTACTTTGATACCCTTGGTGCTTTCCTCAGTTTTCAGCTGACGGCAGACCTGAAAACCATTCGCACCAGGCAAGACAACATCGAGCAGAATCAGCTCTGGTTGTTCCGCGGTGGCTTTGTTCAGGGCCTCTTCACCGTCACTAGCGGTAATAACGCTATACCCTTGACCCCCAAGCAAATCGGTGATGGCTTTTAACGTGGTAGGGCTGTCATCAACGACGAGAATTTTCGGCATGATGTCTTCCTTCCGAGTTAATGGTTATTAGCAGCTTGGATTTGCCGTATGGCACTAATCAAGTGTTTGTAAAAACCCTTGTAGAGGGTTTGCCACTGTGCAGCTACCCGCGGAGTATGAAAGGCTTTTACATTGATACTCAAATAAATATTAATTACACGCAGAATATCGTTACTGAATTGCTGGAAGGTTTTCGGCTTGTTCAGTGTGTCTTGGGTAAGCGCTGGATCATTATCAAGGGCAAGGCGGTGTTTTGTAATGTGTTGTGGCGCCAGCAACGCATAATTTTTTTGATCTTTCGTGAGGAGTGCTTCGAGGGACATCATCTGTCCAGTAGGGGAGAGCTCCTCGGTAAATGCCACAATGTGATTGGTCAGATCAACAAGATGTTCAAGAGCTAATACCAATGATGCTTGCGCTGCTTTATCGCTCAGTTTAATCACATACTGTTCCAACTTAGACATCAGTACCATGGAGTCATATTCCAGAGCAGCATCCTGGGATGCTGCTGCCTCAGATGCTCCCGTAGATGGCTTCTCCGTCGCAGCTTGCGACACTGTTGCCATACTCCTGGAGGTATCACCTGCCGATGTGTCACCTGCCATGGCACCAGACGCTACGTCAGATGTCGACGGGTTCTGCTGCGCCTGTGCAGTCGCCGACGGCGTCTCAAAATGCTCATCTACCGTACCTTGCCCCATAAGCCCTCCTTCATACGACTATTCTCTCCACAATAGGTCTGGAGACACTCCACAATCGTTTCTGGCTCAAAAGGTTTCGTAATGTAATCAGCTGCCCCAGCTAAACGTCCCATCACTTTGTCAAACACCTCGTTGTTGCCTGACAGCATGACGACGGGGATGTCTTTAGTCCGCTCGTTTTCCTTGATGATCTTACAGACATCCAAACCATCCATCCCGGGCAAGGTGATATCTAAAAAGATCAAATCGGGAATCACTTCGGTGAGCGTTTGGAGGGCCTCCATAGCACTTGCCACACGCACTGATCGGTAACCTGTTCGATTCAAGATCAGGCCCATGATGTTGCGCACGGTCTGACTATCGTCTACAACCATAATCACTTTTTGTTCTGTATCAGGCACTTTCTACCACCCCCAGCTCGAGTGTAGAGCGATCGACGGCTAAACCTGCGGAATATGGGATTCGCCTGGAGCCACTATCAAAATTGACGCATCCGAAGGGTGCAATCGTTTACTGAAGAGACCCTTATATCGACTCCTCCTCCTCAGGCATTATTTTACCTCCACATGCCTCGTACGCGTGAAGATGATCGACCACTGTTCTGGAGTCCATGTGGACCTCTCCCAGGAGACCCCACATGAGGTTTGTGCGTCCCTTATCGGCTTGGGATGCTGAAACCTTTATTCTGTGAGACGATTTTGTTGTACAAGAAATTGCAGGCGGTACTTCATCACGCGAAGAGTCTCTGACATGGCCATTCTCACAAAGAAAACGCCTAGTACATCGCCCCTCCAGGCATGCCTGAGGGCTTGACACGCTTTTGCCATAAACGCACAATGGATAGCCAACCAGAAGAGCATGAAAACGATCTCTTATCATCCTTCCCATACCAGGCAAGAATATGGAATAAAACACTCACGGGTTAACATGGAAATCCTATGATATGAACTTGACAGTGGAAAGTTCTCGGCTGTTTCGGTCAGTATCGAAACCTACGAATTTTTAAGTTATTGAAAAACAAGGCTTTTAAGAAGCATCAGGCATAAAAATCCTAAAATTTAATATCCTTCAAAATCAAGTACTTAGAAGAACTTTTGACTGTCAAGGTAGGGTGTGTACAAGGGCAAAAACTTTCCACTGTCAAGCTGATAAGAGCGCTCATTCATCCCCGCCGCAAGCAGCGAGGCGCTCTGAGCGATTTTCGTAGAACTGACGCAACTCTATCTAGATGGACCACAAGATATTTCCCTGCCATACACGTTACTAGGGCAGATGGGCGATGAAATGGGGGAGAGTATTCCGTAAGGCAGCCCAGCCCAAACCTTGGCTTGCCCCTTTGCGGGTAACAAGAATAGCAATAACTTCTTTTTCGCGAATATATTTCATAAAATGGAACACGGTGGTTGAGGCTATAAACATTTCTTCAAAACTATCCTGTACCGCTGTTCCACGCAGGGCACTCAACAGCTCTTCAACACGCTTAATCGTCCGGCCGTGGAATAATTCAACCGTGGCTGCGGCAATGGCATCAAGGTATTCGGGCGAAAAATATGGCACAACATGATGAACAGCCATGAGTAGGCCGGATTTGCGATCAACTAGCCCACAGGCAAGGCCATCTTGTACATTCTCCACTACATGTTGACAAATCGCTTGCAGGTTCTCCACGCGCATCTCCTTTGCCGCAACAGCTACAGTCCTCAGCAGATTACTACCGGCAATGTCCTACGTTTCGTGATATCTCCAAAGTCTGGCTATAACAAGTCCAGCTAATTTAACCATGTATACACAAGACAAGACATGCTCATCAATCGCTAAGCACGCACGCTAAAAATACTCGATCCTCAAACCGAAAGTACGACACTCTCTAATGGCACTCGTAAAGTATATCCAGTTGAAATCCTACTTAACAAAAAAAGTCAACGTGTTGATATTACTTCCATTAACTCTTTCCTCTAAAAGTGTATCAAGGACAAGGCAGGCGATATCTGCGGTGAGACTCAGAGGAGTCATAGCTCTAACTTATTATCGTAAACATTCACAACACTTTCTCCCATAGTCATTGGTCGCCTATGTTATGATGCATGCACATCGAGGACTCATGACTCAACCATTGTCGGGTTGGCGATATACCAAGCCAAGCGTATTGTCTGCGTTGCTCCGCGTCTGGTGAGTGTTGATCCACAGCAACCCGTTACCAAGGAATATACGTCATCATACACCTCGGAAAACCATATGGCCTTAGCGTAGTGTTGTCTGTATATTTGTGGAGATCTCCATGATAACTGCCCAGGAAATGTTGACCGCAACCCGTACCCTGCTTGCCTCTCTTATACCAGCGCTTGAGGAAGCGCTCGTCCATGCCCGACACCAAACCGCGAACGGGCGACAGATCGATGATCATCAGGTCCATTGCGAACGACTGGCCTACCACGCGACAGAGATACGCGCGGCGCAAGACTTGTTGCAGTATGCTGAGCGAGTAGGGAAACACGGGCAAGATCACACCATAGCAATGTCCATGGCTCTTGCCTATACCGCGGAAGCAAGCCAACATCTGCTCTCCACAGTTGACGCTCATCTGCCCGACTACGGCTTCTCCGAGGATTTCGTGCAAAGCACGCTTGCCAGCCCTGAGATCAAGCAAGCCCTACGAGCAGGGAGTTCCCAAGCTGTATTACAAGACATTGGACGGTTCATACTTGCAACTCAGGGAACGAATACAATCTGGCTTGGTGATGAGATGGCTGAGATGACACGTCAGTCTGTGCGGGATTTCACCCGCCAGGAAATTGAACCCCTGGCTGAATGGATTCATCGTAATGACGAACTCGTACCTGATAACATTATCACGCAGATGGGCGAACTGGGATTTTTCGCCATGTCCATACCCGAGATCTATGGTGGCACGGGTATGGGCTATCTGGTCATGATCATCACAACCGAAGAATTATCACGTGGTTCATTAGGTGCTGCTGGCAGTCTCATTACTCGGCCTGAAATTGCGGCTGGTGCCCTCCTCCAAGGGGGGACTGAGAGCCAAAAGCAGCGCTGGCTCCCACGCATCGCATCTGGTGAATCGATGGTAGCCGTGTCGGTGACGGAGCCTGATATCGGGTCTGATGTCGCTTCGGTCGCCTGTCGGGCAGAGGCGATCACACTCGACGACACACCCGGCTACGTCATTAAAGGTGCTAAAGCCTGGTGCACGTTCGCCGGACGTGCCGATATCATCGGACTGCTGGCACGCACGGATCCCGATCTTCAACGTGGCGCCCGCGGCCTCTCCCTATTCATCGTCGAGAAGGAACGCTGCTACGGCCACGACTTCCAGTTGCAACAGCCACACGGAGGGAGCATGAGCGGGAAAGCCGATGCAACACTTGGATACCGGGGCATGCACTCCTTTTCTATCAACTACGACAACTACTTCGTGCCTGCCACAAACCTCATCGGGGAGGAGCAAGGGCTACATCGAGGGTTTTATCTGCAGATGGGCGGGTTCGCGAATGGGCGCTTACAAACGGGTGGACGTGCCATTGGACTTGCCCAAGCCGCCTTGGAAAAGACCGCTGTCTATGCGAAAAGTCGTCAACAGTTTGGCCGCGCCATCAGTGATTATCAACTCACCCAACACAAGCTTGGTCGTATGGCCACGCACCTGGCCGCAGCGCGCCAGCTTACATATGCAGCAGCGGAACAGATGGACAAGGCTACTGACATGGTCTTAGGAGCGGCCATGGCCAAACTGCTCGCGAGTGATGTGGCATTGTGGGTAACCCAAGAAGGGCAACTGCTCCATGGTGGCTGGGGATATGCCGAGGAAACACCGATTTCGCGTTATGTTGTCGACGCCTTGGTGTTACCGATTTTTGAAGGGGTAAAGCCCATTCTGGAGCTGAAAGTGATTGCCCGGAATTTATTGAGATAGCCCGAGAGCTCAGCCGCGCTTGAGGTCATCCCAGCTGTGGACGGTTGTCAGCAGCCCCCCTGGCCGGAGAAAGTCGATGGTACTCTCTCCTTGCACATTGGACAGCACCGCTTTCGTATACGGTAGGCTACCTCTATGACACCCCGTGACAGCTCGATGCACACGCGCAGACACGAGGAGCTGCTTGTGATACTCAGGCAGGACTAATTGTAACACCGCGACACTTCCCTGTTCGAGTGGAACATCGGTATTCAAACGCCAGCAAGGCCCGGTCTTCGTAAGCTGCCCTTTCGTCAGGATCCCTCGGCCGGCCTGTTTACCCCCGGCATCCAACAGATGACATGGGATTGCCATGCTGTACCCTTCGTGGACCGGATGATGCACACAGCGGATAGAATAGACCGTGATGGGGGTCGATTTACCTTTGACTCTGACAAGAGGCAATTTCACGGACGCAACCTGATGTTTGATTCGCTCCCAGATCGCCTCCGGCACAAGAACCTGATAGCGACTCGCAAGTTGCTCAATCCGTGCTGCAAGATTAACGGTATCACCAATCAGCGTAAACTCGATTCTATCCTTTGACCCGACATTTCCAGCAACAAACTCCCCGCTATTCAGGCCAATTGCCATCAAGATGGGGGGTTGGTGTTCCGCCTCAAGTTCAAGGTTGAAAGCCCACAGAGCTTTTTGCATGTGCAATGCGGTCATTAGCGCATCAAGCTCATCGTGAGGACCACACTGAGGCACCCCCCAAAACGCCATTACCCCATCACCATTGAACTTATCAACATTCCCACCATTTTCATGGATTAATTTCTGAGTAATCGTGAAATACCGATTTAACTTGGCCACGAGGTCCGCCGGCGACATCCCTTCACTCATGGCTGTGAAGCCGATGATATCTGAAAAAAGGATGGTCCCATGGTACGCCTTCCCACCTAACGCGGTTGTGATATCCCCAGACATAAACATCTCGACCAATTTGGGGGAGAAATAACGTTGTAAGCTCGTACGACGGGCTGTTTCAGTCTCGACCATCTCGTATAGCTGAGCGTTCTTCACAGCGATGGCAGCCTGAGTGCTAATTCCCGTCAAAACTTGCAGGTCCTCAGATGTGAAACGGTGCTGCAGCGATTGCGTATCGACCTGAATCACCCCCAAAACCTCATTACCCACTAACAATGGAGCGCACATCATACTCCGAATGGCAAGATCAATGACAGAAGCTTGTTCGCTAAAGCGCTCATCATCCAACGTATCAAGGGACAGCACGGAACGCTTGTAGGTGGTCACTTCGCGGATGATCGACCGCGAAATAGCAACATTCCCAGAGGCATTCTCTGCCCCGTGCCGCGTCACGGCCACTAACGGTGTGAAATTATGAATTTCATTGTCATGGAGAAGGATAAGCACACGTTCAGCAGCAGGAAAGATATCAAAGATGCACGAGGTGATTTGTTGCATCAACTGGGCTTGATCAGTAATCGTACCTAGCACGGTACTAACCTGACACATCGCTTGGAGCCGCTTAATGGCATCATGTAAGCCTTTGCTGGTGGCCTGCTCGTTTTCATCAACCACACTCATATTGGTCGATGCATCGAGGACCGTCATGCTCATGGACGGATCAAGGGTCAACGCAACAGTGGGTTGCCTTTTTACTTCTCCAAGCATGTGCACCGGGGCTGAGGACGGTTTTTCTGAGTTGCGCGCTGCATTGACTCCTGGATCGTTAGACAGGGAGGATTCTGAGGGGTCCTCTTCCGAGGCGGTATCGAAAAAGACGATGAGAGTGGAACCGATCAAGACTTCATCGCCATGGACTAAACTCCGTAATGTCTGCGGAGGAATGCGTTCGCCATCAACATGCGTGCCATTTGCGGAATTGAGGTCCTCTATGGCGTAGCCACCCTCGTGCTGGATGATACGAGCATGAGTACGACTCACTCGCCCATCGGGGAATGAAATGCCTTCTTCGACATTTCGGCCGAGTAGTATTTCTTTCGCAATGGGAAAGCTTTGTCCGGGATTAAGGCCTTTGACGATCGCGAGATGGGCCATGGTCTACCGTAGCACTTTCGGGGTATCTCTCACCAACTATACCGCTGGAATAGTTCACCACAATTCACACATAGTAGAGGCCGAGCCCACGCCTCATAGGATTTGAAAAGAGAGAGAAGCAGAATAATTTCCTTCACCACTATCGGTGTAGAACGTCACGAACTTGAGTACAGACAAGCCTTCGAAACCCTACCGCTTCCATTTCAACATTCCTGCCCAGCCTATCCGTGTGCATTGTTCAACCTCGTGCTATTACAAACGGGGCGAGGCCTACAAACATGGTTCGGTCACAGAGATACCTAAAGTTTTTCGAGAGCGAGGTCGATACACTTAGAACACTAAAATAATGACGTGTCTTGGCGTGAGAAGACAAGACATGCAGCAGATTAGAGTCCTCTTAGTTGCCCTGTACGCATCGGGATTATCACGCTTGTAGGCCATTTTGACTTGGGAAGACAACGTGACACTGCTTACCACAATGTGGACAGGCGCAAGGAAGTGGCAACGGGAGGTGCTATGGCAACGAGTGCATCACTGAGAATTCCAAAGCAGCTTGAAGAAGTCGTCTTACAGGTCCATCCCGAGGGACGCGTGATAGGCTTTCTTTTTATGAGTCCTCAAAGCTCACATTACCCTGTTGGGGAAACGCCATTAGATATCTTCAATGCAGCCACACCCTTCATCGTCTTACGGCGTGAAGCCCCAGATGAATTACGTTTTTACAACAAAAGTTCCATTATACGCGTCGAATATGAGGCCAATACCTCCAGAGAAATTGCAGACACTGCTCCAATCCATTGCCGGCTCCAAATGATGGATGGCACCCTGATCTGCGGTAACATTCGACGCCATTTGCATCCAGATTACGCCCGCCTTTCTGACTACCTGAACCTCTTTGACGAACGGTTTGCCGAAATCTTTACGGATGACGGAAAACTGTGGTTAGTGAATAAATCTTATATCGTCTACGTCACTCCCTTGGATGAGCAAGGACAACCGTGTGTCGAATAGCAGCCTACAAAGCTGATCCGTCAAGAAAGAGACACTCATGGGCCTCTTAGACAAATATAAGGTTAAACGTGCCATAGACGTCATTCATACATCCCATGATGTCAATGATGCCAAGACCTCTCAAGCCATGATGCAAATCAAGGAGCTTGGGAGTACGGCTGTACCACGCCTGATTGTGGCACTCGACCAAGCGCAGGTGTCAGACCCTATTAAGGAGTTGGTTGCATCGTTTTTGCGCGATGACACGTTACCATTGTACGTCAAGCAACTCGGAAGCGATAACCACCGCATTGTTACGAGAATAACAGACGTTCTTACCACCTGTCGCTCGTATAATCCGAATAAGCTCATAGAATGTTTTGCCACGCCGAATGTCCCCAAACGAGCCCTGAGTCGGATTCTGATCGCCCACAAGGATCGACTTGACGAGCGAGCAATCCTCAACTTGCTCGACAGTATGGACAAAGAAAGTCGTTCGGCCATTTTGCAGTTGATTGACGAAGTCGCAACAGAGTCCATGCTTCCTGCTTTACTCCCCTACACAACGAGCGAGGATTGGATTACAAGGCAAAGTATTGTGCGTACTTTAGCTCGCTTCAACACACCACAAATCCAAAATCTCTTACTCTTGCTCCTTGAGGACCCGCATAAAACAATTCGGCAGGTTGCGATCGAAGGACTTGCCTCTCTACAAAACCCCGAGACCGTTGGTCCCTTGTGTCAGCTGCTGCGTGATCCCGACTTGACCGTACATAATAAAGCGGTAGAAGCGATTGTTCAGATCAACGCGCCCGAGACGGTACACCACTTGCTGGAGTTACTCCAAGACGAATCTGAATATGTCCGACGGAGCGCTGTGGAAATTCTCAACGAGGTTGGAAGTCCCAGCGCGATCAAGGATCTCCTCGGAGCCTTGCGTGACAAAGATTGGTGGGTCCGAGTCCGCGCGGCAGATGCCTTAGGCTCGATAGGAGGCCCAGCTGTTATTGAAGCCGTTCTCGAACTCATTAAGGACGAGGACGAATTTATCCGCCGTGCCGCCGTGGAAATCCTCAACAACACGAAAGATGAACGCACCTTTGATTGCCTCGTCGATGCATTGCAGGACAGTGATTGGTGGGTCCGGGAACGCGCGGTAGATGCGTTGGCACATTTAGGAGATCCCAGAGCCGTCCAGGCTCTCTGTCCAATGCTTGGAGACGATGTCGACACCAACCGCGTCGTCATTCGTGCGCTGGGTACGCTCGGGGAGCCGAAAGCGCTTGATCAGTTACTGGGGATGGTACAAACGGCTGACCCGGGCCTGCTGAAAGAGCTCCTCAACACTATCACCACGTTAACAACCAGCGAATATGCCCGGAACGTGCATGCAGTGCTACAAGAAGTGGCGCAAAGCGGCACAATGTCAAGTATCCGCCTCGCACAGCACGCCCTCCAGACGCTTGAAAACACACTTGGTACGACAAACACCAGTCTACCTCACGCAGCTCCACACATGCCCAACCTCCAGGCACAATCTCAGACTGTTGTCTATACCGGGGGTCTGGAGAGCTTATTAGCCCCCCATGAGAACCTTCCTGGAGCAACCAAAGACATCGTCTTGCCGCCTCAGGAACCCAGGTCCGAAGTCACAAGTATTCTCGATGTGGAAGCCTTGATGCCGGGAGCACTTATAGAAAACCGCTATCGGGTCATTGAACACGTCGGCAAAGGGGCCTTTGGTATTGTGTTGAATGTCGAGGATACGATAGTCAAGGAAGAGATTATCCTCAAGTTCCTCAATCCCAGTTTGTCCGTGACGGATGTACTGATCAAACGTTTCATCCATGAACTCCGCTATTCCCGGAGGATTACCCATGAAAATGTTATTCGTATCTTTGACTTTCTGACCTTCGGCAAGTCCTATGCAATTTCCATGGAATACTTTCGCAGTCAACCGCTCTCTGCCATCATCAAGGCGCAGGGACAGGTGGACCAACAGCTCGCGTTCAAGATTATTAGTGACATTTGTGCAGGCATGAGTGCAGCACACCAGGTACAAGTCATTCACCGCGATCTCAAACCGGCCAATATCCTTTTGAATGACCAACAGGTCTTGAAGATTGTCGATTTCGGCCTTGCAGCCGCGGTGAGTGAAGCCGAATCTCGGGTGACGAAAACCGGCTACATGGTCGGGACGCCCAGCTATATGTCACCAGAACAAATCCGGGGTGATGAGATCGATGCGCGCACGGATATTTATAGCCTCGGAATCATCATGTATGAACTCCTGACAGGCAAGCCCCCGTATACCGGCAAAGATCCCGTATCCATCATTTACCAGCATATGGAAGGGAAATTGACACCTCCGAGCATGATCAATGCGTCTATTTCCCCAACCTTAGAAGCGATCGTATTACAAGCACTCGCAGTGAATCCGGCCCAGCGTTTCCAAAGCATGGACGAATTACGTAAATCCATCACCGAGTTGAAAGGAGCGTAATGCCACGCCTGGACGCTTTTTTACAGCTCGGCCACCAACAAAACGTGTCGGATATCCATTTCGCAGTCGGCGTCCCGCCATTGTTTCGGATGTCTGGCGATCTTATGCCGGTCAAATACCGCGGGCTCAGCGCCGAGGAACTCGCAGGACTGATTCATGAAATCCTGACAGAGCCTCAAAGAGAGTGGTTTGCTGAGGGCCATGATCTCGACTTCAGCTATGCTCGTGAAGGCGTTGGCCGTTTCCGTGTCAACTTGTTCCACAAATCAACAGGGCCAGGGGCTGTGTTTCGTCTTATCGCCAACCACGTTCCATGTCTCCAAGACCTTGGACTACCCTCAATAGTCGAACAGCTCACGCATCATCATCAGGGCTTAATCCTTGTTACCGGTGCAACAGGCACGGGCAAATCTTCCACACTTGCCGCGATGATTGATCATCTCAATGCCACCAAACGTCTCAATATCATCACCCTTGAGGATCCCATCGAGTTCGTCCATGCAAGTAAACTCTCGCTAGTGATTCAACGTGAGGTCGGTACACACCTGAGCAGTTTTGCTGAAGGTCTCCACGCGGCCTTGCGGCAAGACCCTGATGTCATCCTGGTAGGAGAATTACGGGACCCCGACACGATCACACTCGCCATGATGGCTGCCGAAACAGGTCACCTGGTCCTCGGCACCATGCACACCACGAGTGCAGCAAAGACGCTCGACCGGATCATCGATGCCCTGCCTGCAGAACAAAAAGCCCAAGGGATAGTCTCTCTTGCCCAAAGCCTGAAAGGTGTCATCAGTCAAATACTCGTGCGCCAACCGGATGGACACGGCCGCAAAGCCATCGTCGAAGTGCTCGTCATGACTCCCGCAATCGCAAACCTCCTTACTTCGGACAAGGCACATCAGATTCCCATGCAAATAGAAACCGGGCGTGCGATGGGGATGCAACTGATGGATCAAGCACTCCTGGAAGCCATACAAAACAAGTCTATTGATCCCAACGAGGCGTTTCTCTATGCCCAAGATAAGAAACACTTCCAGCGGTTCGTCACGGAAACAGACATATTGCCCAAAGTCAGTTTGGTAAGCTGAACACCGTAAAACACGACACGTCCGTCGATGACCGAGTAGGATAGTATGAGCCGCATTGATACATTTCTTGAGCTGGTCGTCAACCAGAAAGGTTCCGACCTGCATCTCGCATCTGGTAATCCTCCACGGATCCGCCTGTACGGTACACTGTATCCCGTGAAATATCGTGAGTTATCGACAGAAGAGACCACCGATTTGCTCACTGCCATTATGCCCGCGCATGTACGAGCTCTGTTTGTAACGGGAGAATGCCACAGTGTTGATTTTGCCTATGAAGCTCCTGGGCTTGCACGGTTTCGCGTCAATGCCTATCGGCACTTGTCTGGTGTAGGAGCGGTGCTGCGCGTGATCCCGACAGACATTCGGACACTGCAAGAACTGGCCCTCCCAACGATGTTACAGCAACTTTGCAGAGAAAAAAAAGGTTTGCTGCTCGTCACAGGTCCCACAGGGTCCGGGAAGTCGACCACACTAGCGGCCATGGTTGATTGTATCAATCAAGATCGTAAGGGCCATATCATTACCATCGAAGATCCGGTGGAATTCGTGCACCAGAATAAGAATTGCCTGGTGAGTCAACGGCAAGTCGGGGAGCACACCCGGACATTTGCCGCCGCACTCCATTCAGCTCTCCGGGAAGACCCGGACGCTATCTTAGTCGGGGAATTGCGGGATCAAGAAACCGTTGGTCTCGCAGTCACTGCTGCAGAAACGGGCATTCTTGTGTTGGGAACTCTCCATACGAATGGTGCCGCAGCAACTGTTGACCGTATCATTAATGTCTTTCCTGCCTCCGTCCAACCGCGTATCCGGGCCATGCTCTCCTCATCCTTGCGTGGCATCATATCCCAGCAACTCGTCCAGCAGACAGATGGCAAAGGAAGACTCGCCGCTCTTGAGATCCTGATCAACACGCCAGCCGTGGCGAATATGATTCGCGAAGGAAAAACCGACAAGATTATTAATGTCATCCAGGGAGGAGCCTTGATGGGGATGCAAAGCTTGGATCATGCCTTGCGCCGTTT
>CAJIAL010000372.1_pt1 | contig 27879 bp, 28 predicted proteins | sample 9199091 | NCBI WGS metagenome assembly CAJIAL01 (sample SAMEA7708270, study PRJEB35096) | sediment metagenome | biome: marine neritic benthic zone biome [ENVO:01000025]; feature: sediment [ENVO:00002007]; material: shallow marine sediment [ENVO:03000034] sea grass bed [ENVO_01000059] ... | reverse complement strand
TGTCGTCGATACGATCGCCAACGGTTTTGGTGCGCAGCGTACAACAGATCTCATCCGTTGCAACCGCACTGATCGAGCCGTCTAGCGTCCCGGCCCACAATTCATCCTGATCGGCCTTCGACTTCAGTGACGGATAGGTGTGATAGATCTGACCATTCGGGCGCTTATAGTCCTCTGACGTATACAGCATGTACTGATGTAAGGTTTCTCCGTAGATCGGCTGCCCCTTGCTCCGCGCCTCGCGAATAGCCTTCACGCCGGTGCCGGCGCTGACATGCATCATATACAGCGGTGTCTGCTCGGCTTCCGCCAGACGCAGGACGCGGCGGAAGGAGAGATCTTCCGACAGGGCGTTGTGCACTTCCGCCAGATTGTGAAAGCTGACACGGTTTTCACGAATCAGCTTCTCGTACATATGCATGACGATGTCGTTGTCCTCGGCATGGATGACCCCTAGGCCGCCGGTACGGGTGAGGATTTTGAAGACTTCCCAGATATCGCCGAAATGGACCATACGGCCCGCCCGGCTCGGCGTGATGTTGGTGGTGAAGATTTTGACCGTTGGATAGCCGTCGGTGATGACACCTTCCAGTTCTTCAAGGACATCCGGCTCGATGTCCCCGAGCAGCATGACATGATAGGCATAGTCGCAATAGCACTGCCCCACCCAGTCCTGGTCGCGTTCCGCAATCACCTGGTGCAGCGGCTTTTCCTCCATGCGCGCGGCGAAATCGATGATGGTTGTCGTGCCACCGAACAGCGCGGCGCGGCTGACGATATCAGGGCCCTGGGTGAAGCCGGCTGTGCCGTCCGGCAGCGGCAAATGCCACTTGCAATGCACATGCGGATCAATCCCACCTGGCATGACAATCTTGTTTGACGCATCGATCACGCGCCGCGCCTGATCATCTGCAATGGCACCGGGTGCCGTGACGGCCGCGATCGTCTCGCCGCTTATCGCCACGTCGTAGTTTCCCGCGCCTTGCGATGCGACGACTGTTCCTCCGCGAATAATCACATCAAACATCTGGTCTCTCCCTTCGGTCAGACACTTTAACTCGTCCGCGTTAGAGTTGCGTTGCTTGCTCGACTTCTTCCTCAATGGTCCGCAGTAGTATGTGAAACCAATCGACATCCAAACCACGTCCGATAAAGACAAACCGTGACGCGCGATCATCTGAAGGCCACGTTTCCAGCCAGGTAATCGGGTGAAAGACGTGTTGCACCCCGTGCACCACGGCTGGAGACCCCGGGCTTTCTCGGATCGACACGATGCCCTTCACCCGCAACAAATCGGGACCACAGTTCTCCGCCAGCGTCTGGAGAAACAAGGTCAGGGTGACTGCATGGATAGGTGCGTCTATACGCAGAGACACCGTTGTCACGGCGGTGTTGTGCGTATGCGCGTGATGGCGAGTGTCCGGCTCGCGAACAGCCACTTGCCATGTCGTGCGTTGAGTGGGCGGCTCGAATAACAGCTCCGGTTCAATGTCGCCGTTGATACTCTTGGCGAGCGCAACATCAGGCCGATAGGCGCGTATGGCATGAGCGGCGATCTCACCGGCGCCCGCATCGATATCGGACTTGGTAATCAGCACTCGATCGCCAAGGGCCACCTGGCGCCGCGCTTCCTCATGTTCATTGAGCACCGCCGGTCCATTCAAGGCATCAACGGTCACAATAACATTGACGATGTCGACGGTTTCCGCCAGATAGGGATCAACGATTGCCGTTTGGAGAATCGGTGCCGGGTCCGCCATGCCGGATGTCTCAAGCACGATCCGGTCAAAACCGGGCATATTGTCGCTTGCGGACACTGCTAGCAGCCGCCGTACCGTCTGTGCCAAATCCCCTTGCATGGCACAGCAGAGGCAGCCCGTGCTCAGCGATATCAGATCCTCACGACTGGATTCGATCAGGTCGTGATCGATGCCGATTTCACCGAATTCGTTGATGATTACAGCGGTGTCCTGACATCCCGGTCGACGTATGAACTCGCGCACGATGGTGGTTTTCCCACTGCCCAAGAAGCCGGTGACAACAGTCAGGGGAATACGTGTGCTCATAGACCCTCGCCTTGCCCAAATAGCACACGACCCGCTTCGCGTGCTGGGCAAATATGCCCTCGCAGATAGCGCAGCGCGGTCACGACGGATGGAAGAACGCGCTCACGCCTGTCACCAAGCCTGATATGCCAGACTTGGCCGATAGGCGAGTCACTTCGTTGAACCGACGCGATGACCTGGCCGGAACCGTTATGAATGTCGAACGTGCCAGCCCGTTTGCCCGCTTGCAGAAACGTCGAGGTATCCAGGGCTCCCCAGGCCGCCAGGGCTCCCCGGATGATGTCCCGCGTCGTCAAATCGCTAGCGTTACTCATCACGTTACTGTCACATCTCACAAGGGTAGAGGTGGATGCTGATGCGTAGGGCAACAATCGCTACGAACATCCCCTTACGGGGAGGCGCGGCATAGTTGGCATCAAAGCACAGAAATAACGACTAATCAACAACAATAATGACCGAGAACTCAGCAAAGCTGCGAGCGCCACCGCCCAGCCGTCACGCCAGTCGCACCCCGCTCCGACACCAGCATTCGATCCTGGTGAGCGACCCAGGAGCAAGGCACGTCTCACGTCCGTTGCGTGCGACGTTGCGTATGCTACATGCAACGTCGCGGAGCCTTGTACACCTTTCCTACGAAATCCTCTTATCATCATAACCATCAATAAAACAAATACATAGAAATATGGCACGCCGTTTGCTTTCTTCTTGAGGCGAATGCAGTACTCCGTATGAGTGTGTCGGAACGCGTTTTCCCCATATAGTAAGGAGCATCATAATGGCATCGACGTGGAATCCGTGGGCGACGATGGAAGCCCTCCGTCGTGACATCGATCGGGCCTTCGGCAATGTGGGTATTGCCAACGAGCCGAGTTTTCGATCTGCCTTTTTGCCCGGACGAGCGGCACGGCGGTATCCCCTGATTAATTTGGGAGAGGACAGCGACAACCTGTACATCGAGGCGCTCGCCCCGGGCATCGACCCGGCAACGCTTGATGTCTCGGTCATTGGCAACGTCCTGACCATCTCAGGTGAAAAGCGTCGTGTTCCCGAGGACATTAAACCGGAAGCCTTCCATCGTAGCGAGCGGGCGGCCGGGAAATTTGTGCGTACTGTCGAGCTGCCGGTAGAAGTCGATACGCAGGGGGTCAAGGCAGAGTATAAGCATGGCGTGTTGCAGCTCACCCTGCCCAAGGCGGCGACGGCCAAACCGAAACAGATTACGGTGCAGGTTGCGTAACTCTCACGACAATGAATATGCTTTTGTTCTGGCAAGAAGGAGAGAATCATGGCGGAAAAAACGGTAGAAATGGCCGAGACACAAGAGCAGGCAGTGACGCCGGAAGGCACGCGGACACGCGAACGCTATGTCACCCCGCCTGTGGACATTTATGAAGTACCCGATGGACTCGTGGTCATGGCGGATGTCCCGGGTGTGACGCCTGACAGCTTGGATGTACGTGTCGATAACCATGTCCTCACCATGCGTGGTCACACGGAACACGCTCCGCAGGTGGAACCCACCTATCGAGAGTACGAGTTGGTCAATTACTACCGGCAGTTCGAGCTCAGTGAGAAGGTGGATGCGAGCAAGATTAGCGCAGACCTGAAACAAGGGGTGTTAATGCTGACGCTGCCGAAAGCGGAAGAAGCCAAACCCCGCAAGATTACCGTGGCAGTCGCGTAACGATTACACCCCATCGGGCAGGGAGACCACGGAAGCCCTGCCCGGAGACAGGAGAGGCATGACGATGTCCCAATTGACCCACTGGATGCCGGAGCGTTGGCGGGAATCTCTCGCTCACCTTCGTGATGACATTCACCACGCAGTCGAGCGTTGGTTCCCCGGGCGCCATGGCAGCACTCCCTCCAATGGCAGCGTGCCCGTCGAGTATGTCGGGCGGGAGCCCGTAGAGTCCTTGTGGTCACCGTCCAGTATCTTCGCCAGTAGCCTGGCGATCGATGTGGACGAGACCGATGACGCAGTACAAGTAACAGCCGATGTGCCCGGTCTCGATCCCAAGGATTTTACGGTCGAGATTTCCGGGCAACGTTTAGTGATTCGTGGGGAGAAAAAGCACGAATCGCACCGCTCCGAACGGGGCTATCGCTACAGTGAACGGAGTTACGGCGCCTTTGCGCGCGTGCTGCCTCTGCCATGTGAAGTGGTTTCCGACCAAGCACAGGCGAAGTACACGCAGGGTGTATTACGCATCACTCTGCCCAAGACGGAGCAGGCGAAGGCCAAACGCGTGCGTATTCGGGTGCAGGAGTAGTTCTAGGGATGAGTCATTAGGGACGCAGCGGGTGGCCGACGAGGCGGACGAGAATGCTTTGCATTTCCTCGACGGTCATATTGACATGCTCGACGATGTTGCCGTACAGCATGCCGGTGGGCACATGTCGGTCGCCGCGTTCCTGCTGCAGTTCGCTGAGGCACCACAACACAATACGTTCGCGGCGTGTCAAACCATCACGCACATCCGGGAGATCTTCTAACGGATCACGATGGGACATAGGATTCCTTTCTGCGGTCGACGCTGTGATGGCTCACGAGCTATGTATCAGCAAGCGATCTGCCATCAAGTCCTCGATAATTTCTCGTGCTTCGTGCGCTTCAGCCCCGCATTGTACTGCCACCTGGCACAGCGTGGCCAGTGGCACAGCAATACGGGCGTTGGCCAATAACGTGCCAAGAGCGTCGGAGGTCGCTTCGAGTGATGGTCCGTCGGTGCCGAGTGTGCCAACGATGAGCACGAATTCTGAGGCTGTGTCGTGTTGTTGCCGTGGACTGCCAGGCAGGTGCCAGGCGGTATCAAGTACAGCCTGGAGTAGCTCCGGTCCACGTTGCTGAAGGTGTCCGAGTATGGTGCCATACCGTGGCAGCGTGGTGGGATGTGTTTCAAGGAGTGCGACCCATGGCGCGAGGTATAATGGCGTGTTATCCGTGAGAGCACGGGAAGGATCGACGGGGATATCCGTGGCTCTCCGGACGTGCGCGATGGCCTGTTCAATTGCGGCCATGCAGGCCACATCGGGGTGAATGGCAAAGGCATCGGCATGGAGGTAGTCGCCAAACGCCACCGCCATGGAACCGCGTTCTTGCACGCAGCGGTGAAACCAGGGCGAGGCGAAAAACGCATGCAGACGCGTTAACCCGTCGGGACAGCGTACCGCCAAGGCCCCGGCCACCGGGTATTCCTCCAGTAAGCCGGTCAGAGCGCGGCTGCTACGATACGCATCAGTGCCGTAGGCGCGCGGGTCCGGGGTGACAACCCACTGGCGCTCTGCCGGGGTGAGGTTGATGTCTTGAAGGGCGGTAATCGGATCGGCATACACACGGTCGCGAAACGTGGGATCGAAGAGCATACGCACGACAACGCGCTGGAGAACAGTGGCGCTCACGACGTTGATTCCTCCGTCGAATGGGCAACCTGTGTGGTAATGCGTTCAAAGCCAGCGAGCACGGCATGCAACGGATTGCGTTCGCACTCGAATACAACTGCCTTGAGATTGGGCGCACGTGGCACTATCTGCTCGAAGATGCGCCACGTGTCGCCCAGGATATGTGGGGTATGGTCGTCATCCCAATACTGCAAGCCGTCATGCTCGCGGTGTGTGCTCCCTGCCACGTGCAGTTCCACCACCCGGTCGAGTGCAAATCCATCCAGCCCTGTACATGGGTCATACCCCATAACGTCTTGGTAAATAGCCAGATGGGCGCAGTCGAGTAGCAGTCCCGTGTCGGCGCGTTCCGCCACCTCGGCGTAATACTCGAGCATGTGTAGATCCCCGAGATAGACATGCCCCGGCGGGTTTTCCGGTAGCACTTCATAGCCCAAGTGCTCTCGCAGTCGAATGATGCCCTCAGCCTGCTCCCGCGCGGATTCGGTACTGAGAATCGGCGGTAAGAGCAGCATATGCCCCCGTTCCCGCTTCCCAAAATGCCACAGCCCGGCATCCCCGCATAGCCACGCCGGCTTGATGTGGTCGGCAATCGCTTCTGCCGCCTGCAGCCAGGGCGTATCGAAATCCTCGGTCTCATCGAGATTGATATCGAGAAAATGATACGTCGTGGGTAGTCCCTGTTGCGCCCAGCGTTGTGCCGTGTCATCCAGTCCTTTGACGACTTCGACACCGACTTCCAAAAATCCGGCAAATTGTGGATGGGTGTCACGCAGCGCCAGAATATCCAGCGCTTCCGGCGTCTGTGCAGCGCCGTACTCGGTCGAAATGCCAACGCCCAGGGCCGGCAACTGCTGTACTCGTTGGAGAAAAGACGGCATGTCGTCTCCCTTTATGGGTCTGCTCCAGTCGCTGCAGGCATGATAGCAAGCCACGTGCGTAACGTCACCATCATATATCCGGTCGTGCACTCTCCGGTTGCCCTGTGTGCCGACCCGTCTTTCTGCTTTCCCCGGATCTCTGGTATGGTAGGCATGAAACGGTCGATGCGTGCAAGCGATACGGGGCATTGGACGTTCCCTCACGCTGTGCCTGCCATAAAGAAGGACGAATGATGACGGTATCCGAACACGACACCTTGCAGCAACAGATTACACAGACGGAAGCGGAAATCGCTGCGTTACAGACGAAATTGCGTCACTTACGACAGCAGACCGGCGCCAAGGCTGCTGTGCCCGCGCCAGCTCGCCCACCCCTGGAAGGCATTCGTATTGTCGATCTGAGTTGGGCGGTGTTTGGGCCGTTATCGACGCAAATCCTGGCGGACATGGGCGCGGAGGTGATTAAAATCGAGCGCATTGAGGGCGGCGACTTGGGACGCCAAAGCGGCAGTTTTTATGCCGTGAACCGTAATAAACAGAGCATCACGGTGAATCTGCAAGTGCCGGAGGGGCGTGACATTGTCCTCAAGTTGGCGGAGACGGCACATATTTTTGTGCAAAACTTTCGGCCTGGAGTCATTGAGCGACTGGGGTTGGATTACGACGCCGTGCGCGAGCGGAACCCGCAGATCGTGTATTGTTCGCTCTCGGGGTTTGGCGAATCGGGGCCATATCGCACGCGTGGCGGCCAGGATCTGATTCTGCAGGGGATGTCCGGCTTGATGAGCCTTGTCGGTTGGCCGGATGGGCCGCCCACGACGGCGGGATTTTATGCCAGCGATGTGACCGGCGCGCTCTACAATGCCATCGCTATGCTCGTGGGGCTACGGGCGCAGCAAGAATATGGTATCGGGCAAAAAATCGAGCTGGCGCTACTGGATTGTTCTGTGGCCATTCAGGGGTTTCCGCTGACCTGGTATCTGAATCAATTGGGACCGGACCCGCAGCGCGCTGCAGGTGGGCACTGGAGCCGCCCGCCGTTGTACGGAGCGTTCGAGACGAAAGATCGTCCGATTACGTTTGTCGCCGGGTTCGTGGATGTGTGGTGGAATCGCCTCACGACGATGCCGGGGTTTGAAACGCTGGCCGATGAGCCGCGATTTGCCACGATGGAGAGTCGTCGGGAACATCGCGAAGCGCTTAATGCGGCGGTGGCGGCGCAACTCTTGAGTCGCACGCAGGCGGAATGGATCGAGCTGTTTGCGGCACAGCAGATTCTGTGTGGGCCGGTGTATAGCTATGACGAACTCCTGGCGGACCCCCAGTTCCAACATAACGGCATGGTGCAAGAGGTGCCGGCAGCGGATGGCTCGACGATGCGTGTAGTGGCACCACCGATCAATCTGAAGCAGACACCGGCGGTGCTGCGCAGTGCGCCGCCGCAACTCGGGCAACATACGGAGGCAATTTTGGCGCGGCTGGGGTACGACGAGGCGGGGATAGACGCACTCCGGCAGCAGGCGGTGATTGGGTAGCGACCGGAAGCATCAGGGTCTAGAGACGCCTCCTACAATGCAGACTGCAGGAGGCGTTGGAGGGTGATAGTTAGGGCGTTGTCGCGGCGACTTGCCCTACGTCAAAGCCGTAGAGCTTGGCGGCGTTTTCTCCGACGATCTTGGCCTGTTCGTCCTCGGGCACGCCCGCCAGTATCCGGTCCAGAATCTGCCGCGATTGGGGGAAGGTTGACTCGCTGTGCGGGTAGTCCGAGCCCCACATCATATTGTCCACGCCAATGACATCGCGCAAGCGGACGCCTATGTCGTCTTCCTGGAAGCTTAAGCGCACATTGCGGTAATAAAAATCGCTCGGGATCATGTCGTTTTTGAAGCGGTATAGCGCCTCTTCGTGGCGTTCCCGATAGGTGTAGTCCATGTTGGTCAGCACATACGGCACCCAGGAAAGCTCGAACTCGACAATGACGAGCTGGAGGTTGGGATAGCGCTCGAAGACGCCGGTGAAAATCATGTCACACATTGACATGGCCGGGTAAAACACCTTGGTGGAGCGGCTCACGGCATCGCGGATGGTTTTGGGGCCGGCGCCGCGGATTTTGCCTTCGCGCCGGGTGGCGGTGTGCAAACTCAGCGACATGTTCAAATCCTGCGCCGCGGCCCAGAACGGCTCGTACTCGGGTTGGTCATAACGCCGATCTTCGCGCGGATATTCGGCGATCATAGCACCGGCGAGGCCGAGCTTGGCGGTGCGTTCGAGTTCACGGATACCGTCCTGGATGTCGTCCAGGCTGATCATGGCAAGGCCCTTAAGCCGCGCCGGATCGGTGCGGCAGAATTCGGCCAGCCAGTCGTTGTAGGTACGGAAAATGGCCGCCATGAGTGCGGAGTCAGGCACTTTGAAGTAGAACAGTCCTTGCGACGGATACAGAATTTCGCCGGCGACGCCGTCAATGACCATGTCTTTGAGGTGCTGGTCGGGGTCGTAGCCCCCGGTGTGCACATCTTCGAAACGCCCGTGCGAGGAGATGGTTTCCGGGGCTTCAAACCGGGCACCGGCGTGGGAGATCAGACCGATGCCGGCGATGGATACCCCGTCTTCGATCACCAGATGGTCGACATCGCCCACACGTTGCATGCGGGGCGCCCGGTGACGGAAGGGGGCGTCGATGCGCTCGGTCCACAAATCCGGAGGTTCGAAGACGTGGGAGTCGGATGAAATGATCACGTGTTGTGGCATCGGGTGTTCCTCCCTGAGTGAGGTGGGGCAAGAGCCTACATGCGTTTTACCATCGTTTGGCTTCCAGAATCCAGGCGCTCACGGCGGGTAAATCTCCTGCAATATCCGCCTCGTTTAAATGACCTTGGCCCTCGAGTAGCAGCGCGTCAACGCCTGGTTCGCGGGGCTACCTTCATAGCCACCGATGCTGCGGACGCATACTGCCGACATGGTAACTCCTGCTTACATCTCCTGCATTATTCCTCGTAGGCAAACCAAAAGGCATCGTCACGTGCCACGATGTGGCCGAACGAGGGTTCCGGGAAGTGGGTTGCGCACACCAGCACATCGGTATCGCAGTAGCGTTCGAGGAAGCTGCGCCGCGTGGCGATAGCGCGTTGTGGCTCGAAGTCCGCGCGCATGGGCCAGTCTGGTTCGAGACACTGCACGGGGCTGTGAATGAGATCGCCGGTGATGACACCTTCCGTGCCCTGTGACGCCAAATGGACGGCGACGTGATCGGGTGTATGTCCCGGGGTCGACTCGAACCAGACGTTGTCGTCGAGGGCGAAATCACTCGTGACCAACTGTGCTTTCCCGGCATCCAGAATCGGCAGGATACTGTCGGTGAAATGCGCCTGGGCTTCCTTCCGATGCAGCGCTTCCCACGCTTCCAGCTCGCCCTTGGTAAAGACATACGATGCGTTGGGAAACGTCGGTACCCACTGCCCGTCGCGGAGTTGCGTGTTCCACCCGACGTGATCCCAATGCAAGTGCGTGCACATGACGTAGTCGACATCCTCAGGCGCGACACCCGCTGCGGCCAGACGTGGCAAAAAAGTGTTGAGTTTCAGCATGTCCCACTGTGGGCGGTTCGGCCGTGGTTTGTGATCGCCGACACAGGTGTCAATCAGGATGGTGTGATGACGTGTGCGCAGGAGGAACGCCTGGATGGTGAGAACAATGTTCCCTGAGGTCGCGTCCAGAGCCCGCGGTTTCATCCACGGAGTATGGCGCTCCCAATCGGCGGGGGTCGTTTCCGGAAAGAAGCTGAGTGGTTCGAAATCCGCACAAATCGATTCCACGATGCGTTCGATGCGCAGCTCACCGAGTTGCCGTTGTGTCACGCGAACCCCTCCTTGTTTTCTGTAGATGATGCGTCGTCACACTGACGATGCCAGATGTACCAGCCGGTGTGTACCCGGCGCTCGTAGGCACGCGAGGCAAGTAAGCGATACCCCCAGAGTGTCATGTCCGGGATGATATCGCCATCCTCCGGATCATCCGGAGCGACGGTGCCTGACGTGAGAATATATGGCGCCTCAAGAGCGGCCAGACGCTCGGCCCATACTGCCAGCTTTTGCTGCCGCGTTTTGCCCTCTAACGTGGGAGATTCCCAGGTGTCGATACTGCTGTCACGACTCTGGGTGTCGTAGCCCCAGCCCAGGATATTATCCACAAACACCGTGTCGTAGGGCATATGCGCACGGAAATCCCAGGTCAAAAAGTCGGCACTAACATGGCCACAGCGCGACCACACCGCTGCCAGCGGCCAATCCGTGTGCTCCCGGCGATCGAGGGTGTAAATACGCCAGGGCAGCGGCCTATCGGACTCAGCGGGCCAGCGTAGTTGCCGGAGATAGTCCACCACTGCATGCGTTGGCCGTCCGCCATCGCCGATCCACAACAGCGTGCCCTGGCCTGCCGGGCTATCTGGTACCGCGGTCATAGACCTCCGGGTTGACGACATTCCGGGGCCGTTGGCCGGTTAACGCCCGGGCAACTTCTTCACCGCACCGTTGCGGCACGTGGCCCACGGCCGGGGTGGAATAATACGCTGCATGCGGCGTGACGATGACGTTGTCCATATGCAACAAGGGATTGTCCGCCGCAGACGGCTCTGGTGTCTGCACGTCCAGTGCGGCTCCGGCGATCCATTGTTCTTGCAGGGCGCGAATAACCGCTTGTTGATCGACCACCGGGCCGCGCGAGGTGTTGATGAGACATGCCGTGGGCTTCATGCGCCGCAGGAAATCTGTGTTAATCAGATGCCGGGTTTCGTCATTCAAGAGACTATGGACGGACACGTAGTCCGAGCGCGCCGCCACCTCTTGCAGCGATACCCGCTCGACACCCAACGCCTTGAAGTGCGCCTCATCCACGTACGGATCGCAAGCAATCACGTGCGTTTCCAACGCCGCCACGCGTTTGGCAAAGGCGCTACCGATATTGCCCAAACCCACGATACCAACGGTTTCGCCATGTAACGATCCCGCAATACCGGGCACACGTGACTGCCAGGTGCCGGAGGTGACTTCCGTATGGAGCGTGATAATCTGCCGGTTCCAGGCTAACAATAACGCCAGGGCGTGATTCGCCACTTCCCGAATCCACAGATCGGGAATGTTGACGACAACCACACCCAACTCCGTCGCCGCAGGCACGTTGATGACGTCATACCCGACCCCGGTGCGTAACACGACTTTGAGATGTTTCAGGGCCTGCATCACATTGTGTGTGATAGGCAACGACGCCACGATGAGGCCATCGGCGTCGTGGGCCTGCTCGATGACTTCTTCCTCAGTCGCGAGAAATGGCAGCATTTCCATGTGCGCCTGAATTTTGGCCAATTCGCTGGCGCAATCGGTGAAATCACGGGCACTGCGCCCGCTGAGGACATAAACCTTCAACTGCTGCTCGGACATGGTTACTCCGTTGTGCATGGTGAATAGCAGGAGGACACAATGATGAGGCGGCATTATAGGTGGGGCAGGCAGCGAGAGCAAGCACCAGAAAAATCAAAAGGGTCAGACTCGATTGATTTACGCTTCACTCCCCTATCATAGCTGCGATGCTACGCCATCTGCCTGGGCCTGGCAACTCCTGGCTGCGTGGTGCGCGCCTTTTGCCGTCCTCGTGCAAGTGCGCTAAGATGCCGGCACATTGTTTTACGCACGCACGCGCACTGCTTGGTTTTACGCACGCACGCGCACTGCTTGCGTGCCGTCTGAGCCGTCTCACAGAAGAGCGCTGGAGGATACTATGAAAGTTGGGTTTATTGGTCTCGGCACGATGGGGTCGCATATGGCGTACAACACCCTGCAAGGGGGATTCGATCTCGTGGTCCACGACATCAATCGCGATGCCGCCGGACGGCACCTGGAAGAAGGCGCAACCTGGGTCGATTCCCCGCGGGCGGTGGCAGAGGCCAGTGACGTGATGTTTAGCTCGCTTCCCGGCCCCCCGGAAGTGGAGGCGGTGGCTTTGGGCGACAGCGGGATGTTGTCCGGCATCAGTGCGGGGAAGGTGTATTTCGATCTGAGTACCAATTCTCCGACGCTGATTCGCCGCGTACACGCGGCGTTTGCCGAAAAAGGCGCGTACGTGCTGGATGCACCGGTCAGCGGTGGGCCGCGTGGCGCGGAGAGTGGCCGCCTGGCGATCTGGGTGGGTGGCGATAAAGCGATGTTTGAGCAATATAAACATGTGCTCGATGCCATCGGCGACAAGGCATTCTATGTTGGTGACATTGGCACCGGGGCGGTGGCCAAGCTGGTGCACAACTGTAGTGGATACATCATCCAAACAGCGCTGGCTGAAACGTTTACCATGGGGGTGAAAGCCGGGGTGGATCCCATGACGCTGTGGCAAGCGGTGCGTTTTGGCGCGTTGGGTCGTCGGGGGGTATTTGATGGGCTCACCCAACACCTGCTTCCCGGCAAGTTTGATCCGCCCGACTTTGCCTTGCGCTTAGCCCGGAAAGACGTGTCGCTGGCGGTACAAGTTGGGCGGGAGTTCGACGTGCCGATGCGGCTGGCGAATCTGACGCTGGAAGAAATGACCGAGGCGATGAATCGCGGCTGGGACGGCCGGGATTCTCGTGTCGCCCAGTTGTTGCAGGAAGAGCGCTCCGGGGTACAAGTGCGTGTGCCGGAAGATGTGCTGAAAAAAGCCTTGGAAGAGGATGCCGACTAAATAAAACACGCCGCATGGCCTGGGGACAGATTGCAATCTGTCCCCGCCGAGTTTTTTCGCTACGCCATGTGTGTCTAGCGCGGCAGCAAGGCTCGCATGGCAACGAGATCTTCCTCACTTGGACCGCGGTCGACGAGTATGGCGTCGTCGAAGCCCAGCACGGCCAAACGCCGCAAACGCTCGGCGGCGTCTGCAGGAGTACAGCGCAGGTGAAAAGACTCGTCGTCGGACAGTGCCGCCGTCGGCGCGGTGAGATCGATAGCGATATTCGTCACAATGGCACGCTTGCCACCGGCATCACGGTACCGTTTGATCCCTTCCGCCAGCGTGGTGAAATTGGTTTTGGCAGCGGACGCTATCCAGCCGTCAAACTCCTGCGCTGCCCGCGGAATCCAGCGTTTCCCGCCCCAACTGCCGATGAGCAGCGGCGGACCGCCTTGCACGGTACTCCACGGTTGCAGATCCGCCGACCCCACCTTGTCTCCCTGCCAGAGCCGCCGCATGATCGGCAGGGCTTCTTCAAACAGCTGCATACGGTCCGCATACTCCACGCCAATGGCATCGAAGTCGGTTTTGGTCGAGCCGGCACCGACGCCGAGGAGTAGGCGGTTTTGGCAGACCAAATGGGCTGTGAGAATACGATGAGCGAGTTCGACCGGGCGCCGCAATGGTACCTGGAGAATACACGTGCCGACCTCGATCCGCTCAGTCGCCGTGGCCGCCACGGAGACCGCAATCAGCGGATCCGGAAGCAGAAAACCGCGCCCGATGGCGTCGAAGCACCACAGGCTGTCAAAGCCGATGCGTTCGATGGTACGCGCCGCATTGGCCAAGGTGTGCCCCGTCGGATCACTCCCGTCCGGGTTGGTGAAAGGAAGAATCACGCCGAGTTTCATAGGTCTCGTTTCACATGTTGAGTGTTACAGGTTCGAAGATGTCTGCTGTTGTCAGCTTGGCCGCTATGGTGTGCCCTCCCCTTGCACGACACCCGCATCACGCAGCGAGGCGATAGCGTTGGCGTCAAAGCCGAACTCCCGCAAGACGTCCCAGGTATGTTCACCAATGCGGGGCGCCGGGTTGCGATAACCTGCAGGGGTAGCCGAGAGGCGTGGCACAGGCGCGTGCATTTGCACCCAGTCCAATTCCTCATCAGGGAGTTCTTCAAAGATACCGCGTTCCACCACGTGCTCGTCCTGCATGAGGTCGGCAATGTCGTACACCGGTGCAGCCGTAATCGACTTCTCGGTGAAGGTCTTCATAGCCTCGTCTCGCGTGCGCGCACCAATCCAGGCACCGACGATCCGGTCGATTTCCTCGCGGTGCTGTACGCGCGAGGCGTTATCTTTGTAGCGCGGGTCGGAGACCATTGCTTCGCCCCCGACGAGCCGCAGCACGCGTTCGGCCATGGCCTGTACCGAGCCGGAAATGGCGATCCACTTGTCGTCCTTGGTTTTGTAGACATTGCGTGGCGAGGCGGTGTTGGAGCCGCTGCCGGCGCGCTCTTTGATCTTGCCCGTGATGCTGTACGAGCCGGCCTCCGGCCCGAGAATCGAAATAATCGGTTCCAGCAGGGACAAGTCAATCACTTGACCCGGGGCCTTTCCTTGTTCCCGCGCCCGTAGTGCCGTGACCGTGGCGAAGGCGCCGTAGAGGCCGGCAATCATGTCGGCCATGGCCAGCGGCGGCAACACCGGCTCGCGATCAGCGAAGCCGTTGCGCGAGGAAAAGCCCGACATGGCTTCGACCAGCGTGCCGAAGCCCGGCCGTGGCGAATACGGGCCTGTTTGTCCAAAGCCTGACACTTGCACGATGATCAGATTCGGATTGTCGGCGTGGAGCACTTCCGGAGGGATGCCCATTTGCTTCAGTGTGCCTGGGCGGAACCCTTCGACAAAGACATCGGCTTTGGCAGCGAGTTGCCGAATAAGATCGGTGGCGCCGTCGGCACGAAAGTCGAGCCCCAGGCTGCGTTTGTTGCGGCAGTAGACCTTCCAGTAGGTCGAATAGCCGTTATCACGCCAGCCGCGCAGTGGATCGCCGTTGGGCGTCGGCTCGATCTTGATAACATCGGCGCCGTGGTCGGCGAGTTGCAGTGTCACCATGTTCCCGGCAACAACGCGGGAGAGATCTACTACCCGCACGCCGTCGAGCATACCGTGAAAATTCGGATCAAAGGATTTCCGTTCCATCATCGCTTCCTTGTGCTGTATTGGGATACGAAGAGGCGTCACTGGAGCGCCAGCTAAACCGGGCCACCTCACATTGGTACACAGACGTCGGGGCGCAAGCGCCCGTCACGGCATGTTCCGAGAGTCGGATGTGTGAATTTTATGTGGTTTGATTCAGCATCGTCTATACGATCACACGCGTTTCCGGAGTGTTCAGCCTCCTATAGTACGCGTATCAGGGTGAGAGCTCAACTCATCTGTGGGAGATCCGGTTGACATCCTTCAGGAGATATGGTGTATAACCGGAGCGAGATTGTGTTTGTGTGCCACCACCTCTATTGGATACGAACGTTATGGTCCGTCTGCACGAACTTCCTGCCTATGACCGTGAGCATTTGCTTGCTAAAAATCGCCCACCTTTCCCAACACAGCCGTGGGTGACGGGACCACCGTTGGCCGAGAGGCGCGTTGCTATCGTGACCACGGCGGGGCTACATCGGCGCGGTGAGCAACATTTTTTCCGTCGCACGGGCGCCTATCGTGTATTCCCGGGTGATGTGCAGGGCCGTGACCTGCTGATGAGCCACTCCTCGGTCAACTTCGACCGCACCGGCTTTCAGCAAGACGTCAATGTCGTATTTCCCCTCGATCGCCTACGAGAATTGTCCCGGGATGGGGTGGTTGGTTCGGTGGCTGCGTTCCACTATTCGTTCATGGGCGCAGGCGTGGAACCGGACGAATTGGAGGCGACTGCTCGTGAGGTCGCAGGGATGCTCAAGCAGGACGGTGTCAATGCCGTGTTTCTTTCCCCCGTCTGACCGAACTGCACCCTCGCCGTTGGCGCGCTGGCCCATTTTATCGAAGACGAAGGCGTGGCGACTACAGGCATTAGCCTGGTGCGGGAAAATACGGCATCAATGCGTCCGCCGCGCTTTCTGTGGGTGTCGTTTCCGTTGGGGCGCCCACTCGGCCTCCCTGGCGACCCGGCGTTTCAGCGCCGAGTGTTGCTGGCGTCGTTACGTCTCTTGGAAGCGGAGCGTGGTCCAGTCTTGGAGGATTTTCCCGACGATGTCCCTGGAATGACTGTGGAGGAGCAGCAAGGTGCGGTCTGCCCGGTGCCGTTGCCGCCTGTACACGACGTCCCAGACGACGAGCTCACCCAGATCTTGATGCAGGAAATTGCCCGCTTAGAACCCTGGTATGATATGGCTGTGACCACACGCGGACGTACTACCGCGGATGTCAGTGGGCTCACGCCGCGCGAGGCTGGACAGTTCGTGCTCCATTTCCTCAATGAAGCAACGCCTAGGAGTTACAACGAGGACGTATCCCTGGGAGAAGCCTTGAAGTTAGCGAGTGAGGACTTGAAGGCCTACTATCTCGAGGCGGCAACGGCGCAGCCTGGTGCTGTCCCCGTCACGGCACTTGCCGAGTGGCTGTGGCGCGAGACGGCGCTCGGGCGGGTGCTCCGCACCGTGCAACCCCTCTGCCTCCGCAGTGCTGATCCGAGTGTGCGTGCTATCGCGCAGCGGGCATTGGTGCCGCGGGCGCACGCCCTGTGAGTCACGCCTATTTCAGCAGCAGGGCCATGCCGCTGCCGAGTAGTAGTGTGCTCAGGAGGTTGCCGGTTCGGATTCCGACACAGGCGGTACGCCTTCCAAATGCGGTGTCCCCGTGTCCCGATTCCAGAGGCGAATCATGTGCCGGCGTAGGCGGAGATCTTCGACATCGTGAAAGGCCGTGCGGGCATGGGCGCATTGGGTGTTATTGACGTACTCGATTTGCCCTTGCTCGACACGAAATTCCACCCAGTGTTCCGGGGTGTCGACAATGGCGCGCATGGCTGCCAAGGCTTCAGCGCCCAGCGGATCGAGCGTGGCCCCGGCGAGTTGGTAGCCCTTGTGATTGTAATCCTCGTAATAGCGGGTCGCGAGGGTGTGCCCATCGTACTGATAAATTGGCTGCCAGCTGCACGGCATGTCATCGGGGCCGTGCTCTGCCTGACGGTCCCACCAAAATGGCTGATACAAGCGGGTTAGCAATTCGGGATGGCGCCGCCGCATTTCGTTGTGCACGGTCAGGAGACTGACGCACCGGCTGATACCGCCTTCATGCGCCGGTTGGAGACAACAGAGCGCGATGTATTCCGGCGGCAGTGGTAACCATCCGCCATCGGTATGAAAATCTTGGGCTAAATTGGTCACGGAACGCCGCACACCGTGGCCTAACGGGCGGCCGGAGTCTTTGACGTTATACAGGACGGTGCCATCCCATTTCTGCGACACAACTTGTCCGAAGAGTCGGGCCAGTACCCAGCTAATGGCGGTATTTTCGTCCGTGCTATAGCGCTCAACGGGAAGACGGTCGATCACCGCAAATCCCACATCATGCTGGAGTGTGTGCCGCACGTGAGCCATCAGCGCGGTACAAGCAGGAAGGGCAAAAGCTTCGGGCGTCATGTGGTGCGGAGGTTGGGGATGCTGGCGGTAAAACGCTACAAGTGTCTCGAACTCCGCCAGGCAGGCCTCAGGTAACGGTATCAGCCAGTCCGCAGGGGATATGCTCGTCCGCGTCCAGGCCCGAGTGTCTGTAATCTCCGCATCGCATTGTGGGGGAGCGATGTCTGGCGAGGCTGCGTGAGGGGATGTGTGCTCCATGGCCGTCTCCGTATATGTCCTGGTTGTTTACACCTTCTCACCTTGTTCAAAATCGCTGCGTTCACGCACCGGCAAGTCTTGCAGATAGCGCCGTAAGCTGTCGAGCCCCATCTCAACCGCACCAAGCCGGACCCACTCGCGGCCTCCGGCAAGTCGGGCGTGCCGGGAGACGATGTCATCCGCGGTTGCAATGGCCAGACAAATAGTGCCGCCAAGGTCGATGCGATCGGCGCCGTCGTCGATCGCCACCAGCATGGCCAAGGCATGCGTCGCGTCAGTCTGGGACCGTGCCGCCCGGGCCACGGCCTCGGCAATGTCTACCGTCGGCAGACCGTCCGCAGGCGGGTCGTTGAGCCCCAGAGCAGCATAGATTTCCGTCAGATTCCGGGCCACTGTGCCGCGCCGAAACAGCTTTTCGGCTCCGGGTTGTGGCGCCAAACGCGCGGCAATTTGCCCTCCGGTAAAGGTTTCGACGACCGCCAACGACCCCTGCTCTGCGGCCAAATGCGCCAGCACGACGCCTTCCAGGGTGTGGTCATCTTCGGCGAGAATGTAATTGCCGATGCGTTTGTGCACCTCGGTGATCACCGGTGCCAGCTTGGCATCAATGTCTTCCTCGTCCACGCCGCGCACGGTGAGTTTGGTTTCGAGCTGGGGATAGTGTGCCCGAAATCCCAGTTTGACACTGCTGTCCGGTGCCAGATCTTCCACCCCCTGCAGTAACGCATCCACGTGGGATTCCCCGAGCCCATACGAATGAAAGCGTTTGAGGCGAATCACCGCTTGGACGCCGCTTATGGCCAGGAGGCGCGGCATGAGTTCATGTTCCAGCATGCGCCGCAACTCACGCGGCACGCCCGGGGTGAAGAAAAAGCGCGCCTTGCCAATCGTCACGGCAAAGCCGCAGGCGGTGCCGATTGGATTATCAATGAACTCTGCGCCTTCTGGAAGCATAGCTTGCTTGACGTTGTTTTCCGGCATGGTGCGGCCGCGCCGGGTGAAGAACGTACGCATGCGCTCCAGCCACTCCTCATGGAGGATCAACGGCACGCCAGCGGCTTGCGCCGCCACTTCCTGCGACAAATCGTCGACCGTCGGTCCCAGGCCGCCGTTGACAATCACCACATCGGCCCGTTGTCCGGCACGCTGAAAGGCGTCGAGCAAATCTGCCCGGTCATCCCCCACTGTGGTTTCCCACTTGACCGCCAGGCCAAAATCTTCGAGTTTCTGGGTCATGTAGGAAAAATTGGTGTTGACGATTTTGCCCGTCAGCACTTCATCACCTGTACAAATGATCTCGATATGCACGGTAGGGTTACCTTCACGTTACGGCGTAACGCCTTGGCTGCGCAGGGCGTCAATTTGTGCCGGGGTGTAATCGAGCCAGGCTGTCAGCACACTGTCGGTGTGTTCGCCGATGGCTGGCGCCGGATTGATCTGTGCATGCTCGTGCGCGCTCATACCCAGGCCCTGGCGCGCCACGGCGATGTCGCCCATGCCTGGCTGGTGCACGTGTGGAAACATGCCACGCGCCTTGATATGGGCATCGTGGGCTAATTCGCCGACGGAACTGACGCGCTCAAACGGCAGGCGGTGCTTTTCGGCGGCTGCCAAGATGGCCGGCGTTGTCTGCGTTTTGGCCCAGGCCGCAATGTGCGGCATCAGTTCGTCCCGGTTGGCGTAGCGCAACGCATCCGTGGCGAACCGTGCATTATCAAGCAAATCCGTGCGGCCGATCATCTCACACAAGCGTTGGAACATATTGCCAATACAGTTGAAGACGACGAAATCCCCGTCCTGTGCTTCGAGAGAATCGCCGAGTCCGAAAACCAAGGCGTTGCCCTGGCTCTGCCGTGGTCGTCCGCCCAATTCGGTTTCGGCAATCATGCCGTAGGAACCAATGAACGCACTGACGGTTTCGATCAGCGAGGCGTCGATGAACTGCCCCTTCCCGGTGCGTTCCCGCTCGTACAACGCCGCCATGAGGCCGAAGCTGCCGTAGAGCGCGGTGCTGAAATCGATGTATGGCAGGTGATTCATGTACGGCTGCCCTACCCCGTTGCACCCCATGGCGCCACTGCGTGCTTGCGCCAGAGTGTCAAAACCGACGCGCTCGGAGTCAGGACCCGAAGATCCGTATGCGGTAATTGCGAGGACGATTAGTCGTGGATTGAGTTCGAGCAGGCGTTCCGGGGTAAACCCCAAATCACGTGCCGTACGCGGGGCATAGTTCTGGATCAAGATATCGGTTTTGGCAATCAGCTCATCCAGCAGCTTGCGGCCGCCCTCGGAAAACATATCGAAGGCGACCGATTTTTTGTTGCGGTTGAGGGTGACGAAATAAATCGATTTGCCGTCGTGATACGGTCCGCGCAGTCGATCAGCCTCTGGCTTGGCGCGCTCGACGCGCACGACTTCCGCTCCTAAGTCCGCCAAGAGTTGGCCGGCGTAGGGAGCAGCGATGAAACGGCCGAAATCGAGCACGCGGATACCATCGAGAATTGGTTTCTGCATCGGGAGGTCTCTCCTTCATATGGCGTGCGTATATGTGCATTGGCAGGGATGGACAAAGGGCAGAACGTGCCCTGAAAATACGGTGTCATGCATATTAAATGCCAGTATATCAGCTCTGGTGCGTGGCCGAAAGACGCGAAGCGCGCACGGCTGCCAGGCCCTTGTGCCGAGACGTTTCACGTGGAACAGTCTGGGGCGTGGCGTCGAGTATTGCATCCGGTACCTGAGACGTCGCCTCCCGTATGAGGTCCCCGGCATGTGACGTCTGCCGCAAGTGTGCGCTGATGAAACGTTTCCAGGCTTTGGCGACAGGTTGATAGGCGAACAAGCCCAAGAGATGGCGCACCGTGCGGGTAGCGGGGAGACCGTGAGCATCGCAGGTGTCGAGGTACGGCAGGACGGCTTCGAGCACCTGCCGCCGTGCGGGAGGTGCGGTATCGGTATCGTAAAACAGGGCGTCAGCAGTGGCAAACGCGTACGGATTGTCATAGGCCGCACGGCCGATCATAACACCGTCGGTGCGTTGCAGGTGATCGGCGATGGCTGCAGCGGACGTAATGCCGCCGTTGATCTCGATGCACAAGTGTGGCAAGGCGGCTTTGAGTCGATAGACATCGTCGTAGCGTAGCGGCGGCACGGTGCGATTTTCTCGCGGACTCAGGCCTTGCAAGACGGCGATACGTGCGTGCACGGTAAAACGGTCACATCCCGCTTGGGCCACAGTCGTTACAAAATGTTCCAGGTCTTCATAGCGTTCGATGTTGTCAATGCCGATGCGATGCTTCACCGTCACCGGCAATGTTGTGGCGTTTCGCATAGCCGCGACACAGTGTGCCACATGCTCTGGCCGCGCCATCAGACACGCGCCGAACTTGCCGTGTTGTACTCGATCGCTCGGACAGCCGACATTCAGATTGATCTCGTCGTAGCCCCAGTCGGTGGCAATTTTGGCACAGGCGGCTAAATCCTCGGCGTTATCGCCGCCGACTTGTAACACGAGCGGTTTTTCGCAGGCGGTGAAGTCTAACAGCTTATTCCGGTCACCGTGAAGAATCGCGCCGGTCGTGACCATCTCGGTGTACAGCAGCGTTTGCCGTGTGATCTGCCGCATGATGTAGCGGTAGTGGCGGTCCGTGCGGTCCATCATCGGTGCGATACTGAGCGGGTAGACGCTACCACGACGTCCTGGTACGGAGCTGTCCGGTATTGTGCGTGGGGGGTGCATGGTCTTCTACCGTTGTTGGACGTGGTATTGTCGCAATGCCTGGGTCAAGCGGGTGACAGCCTGCTGCAAAGTGTCGATTTCGTACAGTGCAAAGCTGATGCGTAATGCGTTGGCAAATTGTCCGGTCGGCGAAAACCCCGGTCCTGGGCGATATGACACGCCGGCGTTTTCCGCCAGTGGTAACAGCATGCGTGTATCAACGTCGTCACGACACGTGAGCCAAAAGAAATATCCGCCGCCCGGGGGCGTAAAGTCAATGGCGTCGCCTAGCTGCTCACGGAGCATCGCGTCCAGCGCCTGTACGCGTGCCCCGTAAGTCTCTTGCAATATGGCGAGGTTCGGTGCCAGCAGATCGTGTTCCAGTATGGCGTGCACCAGTGTCGACGTAAAGTGATTCAGCCCGCCGCCGCTGGCCGTGACCCCAGCTGTCACAAAGCGCTTGATCAGGGTTGGATGGGCTTGCACCCAGCCAAGACGCAAGCCGGGCGCGAGAATTTTGGAGAACGACCCGAGAGACACGACACAGCCGTCGGCCGAGGTGTCAAAGGCCACCAACGGCGGTGGGGGCGGTGGACCGTAGTGTAGCAGTTGGTAGACCTCGTCGGCCAACACCAGAAAACCGTAGCGTTGAGCCAAATCCACCAACGCTTGCCGCCGATCGTTAGCCAGGACAGTACCGGAGGGGTTTTGGAACGTCGGAATGGTGTATAACAACTTCGGGCGCGGTACTGCCGGGTCGGCCAGCATGGCTTCCAGGGCGTCGATGCGTAAGCCCTCGGCATCCGTAGGCACACCGACGATATTGAGGTGATGATCGTAAAAAATGCGCGATACCAGATAGTACGTCGGCTCTTCGACGAAAACCGTATCGCCCTCGCGGGCGAACAATGTACTGGCGAGATCAAGGGCTTGGGAGGCGCCGCAGGTGACAAACAGCGTTTCCGGGGCCACGTGCATAGCATAGGCGTCTTGCTGCGACAGAAACGCCGCCAGTGTTTCCAAAAGAGGCCCGAAACCTTGCTCGGCGCCGTATTGGATGGTTGCAACGTGAGTCTGTTGAAACGCAGAACTAGCAGCACGCTGCATGGCTTCAAGCGCGTGCAGACGTGGAGACGGATGCCCCCAGCTCAGGTCGAGGATACCTTCGGGAATCGAGATTAACAGTGCAGGCAATGGTGTGGTCATAGTGTTGGGTCTTTTACGTTCCGTTCCGTTCCGTTTCCTATGCCGATTGCGGTGGGAGGTGCATCCAGGCGCGCACACGCTGCACCCACGGGTCCTCAGGGTCGGCTTGGCACATATTGATGCGAAAGTGGTCTGCGCCGGGCACCTCAAGGAATTCAACGGTACCTGCTTCTTGACGCAGGGCTGCCGCCATAGTGCAAGCCTGGTCGTAGAGCACCGGGAAATCCTCGGCGCCAATGGCCAGCAAAAACGGGATGCGATTGCCTTGCACATAGTGCAGCGGACTCGCGTCTTCAGGGCTGATGCTCCCTGGCAAAAAGGCATGCAAGCGGTCTTGGGGGATGTCGCCGGTGAGATCGTAGACTCCGCTTACGGGAAAGCATGCCTTGATGAGATCGGCCGGTAATCCCCGAGCCGTCAGTATATCCGGTTGCAAGGCCATCAAAGCCGCCAAATGCCCGCCGGCAGAGTGGCCGCCGACAAACAGGTGGTGTGGGTTACCACCATACTCCGCGACATGCGTATAGGCCCAGGCCAGTGCCTCAAGGCAATCTTCAAAAGGTCCCGGGTATGGTGTGGCAGGGGCTAAGCGGTAGCCGACGGAGATAAACAGGGCCGGCAATGATACCAACGGCGGCGCCATAAATCCGAGCCATTCCTTGTGTCCATGTGTCCAGTAGCCACCGTGCATGAACAGGAGCGTCGGCATAGCACGCGCCAACGTGTCGTCAGGCAGGTAGAGATCGAGCTGTTGCCAGGGATCTGCACCGTATGGGATATCACGTACATGCCGCGTGTGAGCTTGGGCCGTAGCCGTTTCCCTCAGGCAAAATGTCGCGTACTGTTCCGCTTCAGGGGACATCGGCAATTGTGGTGGGAGATCGAAGGGAGTCATAGTGTGATTTCCGCAGGTATTGTATTGCCGGCGCTTTACACTGTCTCGAGCGCTGGCAGCGGCAGCTGGTCCAGTGTTTGACGTAATGCCAACGCCGAGCGCCGCTGTGCTGCAGGCAGGTATTGAGCCTCTGTATCAGCAGGGAACAGGAGGTTATCGAGGGCAACTTTCGCCCACAGGGCGTGGAAATGCTGCCGACATCGACTACTCAGCCGCTTACTGGCCGTCTGTGCCTGTTCTTCGTTGCGTTTGCAGTAACCGACATACTGCAAATGGCGAAACAACCGAGTGGTGTCGAGTAACAAGCGCTGCTCCGTAGAGCTATAAGGAGGCCGCGTGGCGGCGAGATGCTGCTGTTCGAGATGCCACGTTGTTTCCAGAAACGTCATGGTCAGGGTGTCGACCTGCTCGTGGGACAAGTAATTGTGCTCGGCCAAGGCGGCCTCGGCACGCTGGCGCTGCTGCTGCCAGGTGGCCAACGGGAGCTGCCCCGTGAAGGCGGGGTAGTCGACCGAAGCGTCCCAGTCGGTCGTTTCCAGGCCATTTTCGAGCAGACTGACGATATCGATGAAGCGGCTGCGCAGGCTATCTTGCTCGAAGTCAATTTCGACCTGCGTATCGCCGACTAACATAATATTGCGTGGATTGATACCGCGATAGTACAGCCCTGCAGCCGTTGAATCTCCCGCCAAAATGGCCGCAAACGCGGCAAATTGTTCCAGCAAGACTTTTGCCATGGGCCCGGAGTGTCCGCTGACGGCAAACGTGGGCACCAGAGCGCTGTCAATTTGCCGCAGGAAGTATGCGACGGTTTCGTCAGGGGTTAAATCCGTCAGGTGGATGGTCTGTTTGTCGTGTCCCTGACGCCCAAAAACTTGCATATGGGCCAGCGTTTCACTGGCCTGTGCCAGGAAAGCAGTGACCTGGGACGAGTGACGGGGGACGGTGTGCAGCCGGTCGTACAGCGTTTCGTCGCCGCAGTAGGGCATGATCGACACACTCAGCGGGCTCTGGGCTGTCGTCGACACCGGCACTACCGCGAGAATAGGTACGATAGAGTGATGCGGTGCAAGGCATTGCCGGAAGTACGTATTCATGGCCGCTTCGATCCGTGCCTGCGGGTACCGTGTGCCTTCATACCATTTCAGTACCATCGTCAACGGCTCAACGCCGTCGTCACAGATACGCACGACGTAGATACGGCTTTTGCTGTCACTTTCCAGTACGGTTTCCTGCCGTGACAACGCCTCGTAACCATGGGAGGCAACCGTCTGCACAATGCGCTGGCTCGTTGCGGCGTTTGGGGCGGCGACGCGAATGACATCGGGGTGATACATCGCTGCCAGAACCCGTTGGTAGCCTTGTGGACCGACCAAAGGCAGTAAGGCATTACGTAAGGGTGACGGTTGTGCCTGTTCCATGCCGCTTCGCACATCCTTTGTTTTTGATGCAATCGCACCGCCGGCCTGAGGCCCGAATGGATGGATTGCCGGTGGATCTGTCAGACAGAACTATTCGTCGTCATGATGCCTAAGAAGTTGCCATGTCGTCAAGCCAACTTGCCTCCAAGTCGCGAGAAAATCAGTCGCTTGACGGTCTGACACCCCTCCGGTACAGTGTACAACACGCCAAGAATGCTCAAAGATCGCTTTTTCCCTGCACAAGGCAAGCATTATGCACCAACAGCCTCCGCCAGGCACATCCATGTCTGCGCCGACTCCCGCGCTCCACAATGCGCCGTTTTTACGAGCGTGCCGCCGTGAACCCACGCCCTATACACCGATTTGGCTCATGCGTCAAGCCGGGCGGTATATGCAAGAATACCGGCAGGTGCGCGACAAAGTCTCTTTTCTGGAGTTGTGTAAGACTCCCGATTTAGCCGCCGAAGTGACGGTCACGGCGGTCGAGCGTTTGGGGGTGGATGCGGCGATTATTTTTTCCGATATTCTCCCCATCCTCGAGCCCATGGGCATGCAGCTGGAGTTTGTTGCCGGTGACGGACCGGTGTTGCATAATCCGGTGCGGCAGGCTACGGACATTGACCAGCTGCGTGAGGTCGACGTGGAGGCCTCGCTGGGATATGTCTTCGAGGCGATTCGGCATACCCGCGCGGCGCTGAAGAGCGACATGCCGCTCATCGGCTTTGCCGGTGCGCCGTTTACGCTGGCGTCGTATATGATCGAAGGCGGTGGATCGCGCAATTACGTGCATACGAAAACACTGATGTATACCGACGCCGGGGCCTGGCATGCCCTGATGGAGCTGCTGAGCCGCAATCTGGTGCGGTACTTGAATGGCCAAATTGCCGCTGGGACGCAAGCAGTGCAGCTCTTCGATAGTTGGGTCGGCGCCTTATCGCCGACGGATTACCGCACGTTTGTCCTGCCGCATACGCAAGCGATCATTGCCGATCTCACACCCGGCGTACCGGTCATTCATTTCGGCACCGGCACTGCCGCCTTGCTGGAGCTCATGCATGAGGCCGGCGGTGATGTCATCGGCGTGGATTTTCGTGTGGAGCTCGGTGACGCCTGGGCGCGTCTGGGTGATGTGGCGGTGCAGGGGAATTTGGACCCCGTGACGCTGTATGCCGATCGCGCCTACGTGCGGCAACGTGCGGAGGAGATTTTACAGCAAGCCGGCGGTAGACCGGGTCATATCTTTAATTTGGGGCACGGTATTCTGCCGACGACTCCGGTCGACAACGTGATCGCGCTGGTGCATGACGTGCATACCATGAGTGAGAGGAAGCAGACGTAATGGCGCAATTCGATAGCATCTTGCTGGTAGCATTCGGCGGGCCGACCCCCGGCTGCTGTGGTACGTATGATCCCTGTCCGGGAAATGAGGCGACGTGTTTCATCAAGGGAATCGTCGGGGATCGTCCGGCGTCCGCAGAACGTATTGCTGATGTGGCGTCCCATTACACGCAGCTTGGCGGCTTTTCCCCCTTCAATGACTTGACGTTCGAGCAGGCGCGGGCGCTGGAAGCGCATCTCCAAGCCCAGGGCATTACCGTGCCGCTCTATGTCGGCATGCGCCATTGGCCACCGTATGTCAAAACCGTGCTAGCCGAGATGACGCAGCAGGGACACCGCAACACCCTGGCGGTCATTATGGCACCGCATCAGTGTTTTGCCAGTTGGGATTGGTATCAGCAAACTGTCGATGAGGCTTTGGCGGCCCTGAATGGTCAGGGGCCGGCGATCACCTACCTCGATCCCTGGTATACTCAGGAGGGTTTTATTGACGCGATTGCCGACCATATGCGCGACGCGTGTGACACGCTCGGCCCCGACCGGGCGCAGCACGCGGCGCTGGTCTACACGGCGCACTCCATTCCCGCATCGATGGCGGCCGACGCTCCGTATGCGGAACAGTTTGAAGCCACCGCGGCAGCAGCGACGCGGCACCTGGGGCGGCAGGACTATCATCTGGCCTATCAGAGCCAGGTGACGGGCACGCCGCGGCCATGGTTACAGCCGGATATCAACGACGCCATCCAGCAGCTCAAAGAGCAGGGGTATCGGGACGTCGTGGTCTCGCCCATTGGTTTTCTGTGCGATCATGTCGAGGTGTTGTACGATCTTGATGTTGAGGCGAACAAAACCGCCGCTGCCTGTGATGTTACCTTCAGCCGGGCCAAAACGGTGGGGAACCATCCAGCCTTCATAGCCATGCTCGGAGACCTGATTGCCGCACGCATGCACACGGGGTAACGCCCATGACTGAAGCGGGAAGGCGCACACATATCGTCATTGTCGGCGGCGGGGTAACTGGCTTGACGGCATGTTATCGCGTGCAGGCATTGGCCCGTGAGCGGCACGTACCGGTGGATGTCACATTGCTGGAAGCAAGCGGCCACCTGGGCGGTGTCATTGCCACCGACTACGAGGATGACTGGCTGCTCGAACGCGGTCCTGATTGCCTCATCACCACAAAGCCGTGGGGCGTGCAACTCTGCGAGGAGTTGGAGTTGCACGACGAGCTCATCGGCACGACCACCCAACACCGCCAAAGTTTTATTGTGCGTCACGGCGCCTTGCGCCCAGTGCCGCAAGGCTTGTATCTCATGGCGCCCGCCTCGTTCTGGTCTTTTGCCACGTCCGATATCGTCAGTTGGCGCGGCAAGCTGCGCATGGGCTTGGAGCCTTTTATGCCACGCCGCCCGGTCACGGACG
>CAJIAL010000043.1_pt1 | contig 28103 bp, 21 predicted proteins | sample 9199091 | NCBI WGS metagenome assembly CAJIAL01 (sample SAMEA7708270, study PRJEB35096) | sediment metagenome | biome: marine neritic benthic zone biome [ENVO:01000025]; feature: sediment [ENVO:00002007]; material: shallow marine sediment [ENVO:03000034] sea grass bed [ENVO_01000059] ... | reverse complement strand
GTGTTGCATGGCCGCACGGAATTTGTAGACTATACGGAGCCAGAAAAGAAGCGCGAGATGCTCCGCTTGTGGTTGCGCTTTTTTACGCCCCGGCCCGCCGCTGCGTATTTGAAAACCCAGTTCTCTGGCGTTGAGAAGGCCATATAAGTTGTAGCGGTGACAGAGACGAGAAAGCTCCATTTGTACTGTATACTGCCTCTCTACGAAATTGACTGACGAACGTGAGCGCCCACGTACGCCTCCGGTGCGTGACAGGTGTCACACGCCTGCACAGTAACTATCACGTAACAAGGACGATAATAGGCATACACGCTAGATGTCTGTTTCATACATGCGCTGCCAGCATCCGTAGGGGGGCAGCATGCCGCCCCCTTCTTCGAGAGGGTTATAGGGTTATACATTGGCGTAGGACCTACGAAATGGACATGTAGGTCCATACATCGTGATACAGCGCCTCTGCACGAAAGGATACGACCATTCTTAGCACCATTGGCCCATTAGTGACCTTTCTTGTCTTGGCGTGTGCTGCGAAAGAAATCGGCGCACGTACCAGACGTTTCGGCTTGCCGTTGATCAGCGGTTTCTTGCTCGTCGGTATCATTGCCGGACCTTATATCTTGGGGATGCTTAACAAAGGTGCCGTGGAACGGTTGGGCTTCCTGGATGCCTTTGCCCTGTCGTTTATCGCCTTTGCCGCAGGTGGCGAGTTTGAGCTGGCCACCGTGCGCAGCTCCCTGCGCCCCATTTTCTCGATTCTCTTAGGTCAGACGTTGGTTTTGGTTCTCGGCACCGTGGCCTACGTCCTTCTCGCAGACTCTCTGCCCTTCATGCAGGGACTTTCTACGCAGGGTATTGTGGCTGTGGGCTTGATCGGCGGTACGATTATGGTGGCACGGTCACCGTCGTCGGCGTATGCCATCATCAAAGAGCTACGCGCCCGCGGGCCATTCACCCAAATGGTACTCGGCGTCACCGTCCTCATGGACGTCGTCGTCATTGTTCTGTTTACCATCGCGGTCACACTGGCGGATGTGCTGATTACCGGCGTGGCATTTCAGCTCTCGCACCTGCTCCTCCTCATGGGCGAGATAGGTCTCGATCTCGTCTTCGGCCTGATAGTCTGGCAGATACTGCGCGCCGTTTTCGCCTTACCCGCTTCGGCCTACGTCAAAGCGGCACTCATGTTTGCCACGGGATACGGCATGTATGCGCTGTCCGCTCTCCTGCGGGATTTTCATCTCGGTTCCCTCACCCTGCACATCGCCTCCGAACCCCTGCTCGTGGGGCTCGTCGGAGGCTTTCTGGTGGCGAATTACACCCCGTACAAGACCGAATTTCGCAAGGTGATCGAGGACGCAGCGCCCGTGGTGTTCATCGTCTTTTTTACCTTGGTAGGACTCTCGCTGGAATTAGACGTCCTGGCGCAAGTCTGGGGCATTGCGCTGATTCTGCTCGTGGTGCGGCTCGTGGGCATCTATTTCGGCTGCTTCCTCGGCAGCACCATGGCGGGGGATGCGGTGCGGCAGAAAGCCATTCTGGGTATGACGTTCATCACCCAGGCTGGCGTGAGCGTCGGTCTGGCAAAGGAGGTCGGTGTCGAGTTCCCCGCCTGGGGCAACGAGTTTGCCACCCTTGCTATTGCCGTGGTGGTGATGAACCAATGCATCGGCCCGCCACTGCTCAAGTGGGCGATTCGCACTGCCGGGGAAGCCCACACGCGTGCCGAGACCCCGATGTTTGACGGCGTGCGCGATGTCATTATTTTCGGGGTGGACGATCAATCTTTATCGTTGGCACGACAGCTAGCTGCTCACAGGTGGCAGGTAAAGCTCGCCGATCTTGAGTCGCATCGTCTAGAGCCTATCGACGAGCCTGAGTTCGACTTGTATCACGTCGACAGCCTCACTCCTGAGGCGTTTCGAGATTTGGAGATGGGGAAAGCCGAGGCGGTTGTTGCGATGTTCGACGACGATACCAATTACACAATCTGCGAGATTGCCTACGAGCATTTTGGGACGGCTCGTCTGGTGGTACGGCTGTACAATCGGAGCCAGATCGCCCGTTTTCGTGAGCTGGGGGTGTCGATCATCGATCCCGGTACCGCACTGGTCAGTCTACTCGATCACGTCGTGCGCTCTCCCACTGCTGCGTCGCTGATCTTAGGGGAGGAAGAGGATCGGGATGTGATCGAAATTCTTGTGGCCAATGACGATCTGGAAGGAGTGGCTCTGCGGGATCTGGGATTCCCGCCTGACATTGTGATTTTGTCTATCCGACGGAATCACCAACCTATCGTGGTTCACGGCTACACGCGGCTGGCTTTCGGCGACGAAGTGACCGTGGTTGGTACGCCGGAAAGCCTCGAAGACGTGCAATGGCGGTTCGAGCCGTATTCCGATACCTCTTTTGTGGGTCCTGAACGTTTGTAAGAGGAGAACTCATGCGATTCGGTTTATTGATTGGTTTAAACAGCCGCGGTAATGCAAGTGCTGGTGACTGGAAGGAGATGCTCGAAAAGGCGCGTATTGCCGAGTCGCTCGGTATCGAATTTCTCTCCACCGGGGAAGCCTGGGGCCCATCGTCTATTCCATGGCTTACGGCGGTCGCCCTCAATACGTCCAAGGTGACGATCGGCACGTCGATTCTCAACGTGTTTTCGCGCACGCCCGGGGCCATCGCCCAGGATTTTGCCGTCCTTGATGATTTGTCTGAAGGCCGTATGGTCTTAGGCCTTGGGACGTCGGGGGCGAATGTGATCGAGCACTTTCACGGCGTACCGTTCACGCAACCGCTGCGCCGCTTACGGGAGTATGTGGAGATTTTCAACATCCTCATCTCGGGTGAACCGCTCAACTATGACGGGGAGATTTTTCAGATGCAACGTGGCTTTCGGCTGAACTATGCCTCGCCGCGTGACCACATCCCGGTGTATATTGCGGCGATTACCCCGAAATCCATCCGGCAAACCGGCGAGATTGCCGACGGCATTTTGCCAATCCACTGGCCCAAAACCCTCTTCGGCCAACTGCGCCAGGATTTACAGTCGGGTGCAGCAGCGGCGGGACAGCCCGACAAATCGTTTACGATCGCGGCGTACACCAAGGTCACCGTTCTCGATGGCTCCACTGAGGACGCTGCCAAGCGGCGTGAGGCGCAGCAGCTCTTACAGTTCTACATTAACCGCATGGGGGTCTTCTATTGGCAAATGCTGGAGCGTAATGGCTTCGCTGAAGAGGTGCAGAACTCCAGAGCTGCCTGGGCCGAGCGTGATGCCGATGGGTCCATCGAAGCCATTTCAGATCGTATGCTGCGTGCCTGTCAGGTCATCGGTCCTCTGGAAGAAGTGCGTGAGCAGTTACAAGAACGCGCCGCTCTCGGGGCGGACCTGCAGATGCTGTACATGCCCCCTGGCGATCCCGCCCAGGTGGGTCGGACACTTGAGTCCCTGATGCGTTAGCACACGATGCCTCGCTGGAGCGCTGGTGTGGACTTAGATGACCTCGGCTTCTTCCAGCTCAGCTATCTCAGCCGGGGTCATACCAAGCCATGCGTCTAGAATCGCAGCATTGTCCGCACCCCGTTCCGGAAACGCAGTAAGTTCGCTCATCGCATACTCCGACAAGCGGATGGGACTGCGGGGTAACACCAGCTCTCCCAGATACGGGTGCGTCATCCTTTGTAACATCCCACGCTCGTGCATGTGCGGGTCGTCACGTACAACGTCGATTGTCCGCACCGGCGCGACCGGGATTTTCTGGTCGCGCATGGTTTGAAACGCCTCCTCCTGCGTCAAGTGAGCACTCCAGGCGGAGATCATGGCATTGATTTCGTCTTCCCGGGCGAAACGCTTGAGGGCGCCTTCATAATCGGGATTCCCGATCAAATCCTGTCGCCCGATTACTTCGAGAATACGATCCCAGTGTGCTTCGGCAACACAAATCAGCACGATCCACCCGTCGGTACATTGATAACGCCCATATGGTGTCGCGGTGCTATTCGTTCTGTCAGCGCGGGGTTGCGGTACTTCGCCCGTGAAAGCGAGGTAGGTCAAATCGCTGGACAAGGTGAAGTACATGGTCTCCATCATGGCCACTTCGACCAAGGTTCCTTTGCCCGTACGTTCGCGACCTAGCAGCGCTTCCATAATACCGGCATAGAGATGAATACCGCCCATGATGTCACACGGCGTACCGCCCGCTCGAGACGGTGGACCACCCCGCTCACCTGTTAAGCTCATGACGCCGCTCGCGGCTTGGATGGTGTGATCCATAGCCAGCTGATCGCGGTCAGGACCACTTAAGCCATACCCCGTGGCGGAGCCGTAAATGAGACGAGGATTAAGGTCTTTCAACACGGCATAACCGAGGCCCAAGCGGTCCATGACCCCCGGGGCAAAATTCTCCAAGACGACATCCGCGTGTTCAGCAAGCGATGTAAATACCGCTTTGCCACGCTCATGTTTTAAGTCCAGCGTCAGGCTGCGTTTATTCGAATTGAGCATCGCGAAGGCTAGGGGTGTTTCTTGGCCGCCACCGCGCCGCAAACGTTCACCTGTATGCGGTTCCACTTTGACCACCTCGGCTCCCGCCATGGCCATCAAAAACGAGGCGTACGGTCCTTGATAAATCTGGGTCAGATCGAGGACGCGAATGCCGGCGAGTGTCTGCATAGTCCTATTCCTTCTGAATCTCTCCCTGTCATACTGTCATCCCGAGAAAAGCCAACCTGTCCTTAGGGGGAGTTTTGCAGTGTATCGCTATTGTCGTGCCATCACAACTCGTCCATTCAGTGAGCCCCGGCAAGGCGAGATTTGCTCCCTCGTCGCGACGCTGCTAGAATGCCTCGCGAGTTCAGATGAGGCGACGCACAGGAGGAGAACATTCATGGTCGTTGCAGCTGATCAGATGACACCACTCCAGCAGAAAGCATTCTACGAGGAACACGGCTATGTCATGTTCCCTGCCATGTTGAATCCTACCGAGGTTGGGGAACTGCGGGCGGCATTGGACGAGGTGCTGGAAGAGTCGAAAGGATTAACGGAACCAAACGGGAAATTTTCTATTACCCCCGGTGACGACGGTAATTTTTACCCGCGTCGGCTTTTCAGTCCGATCTCGCACCATAAGGCATTTCATGACATGATGTTTCACGCTGAGATGCTTGACGCTGTGGAAAACCTCCTTGGCCCGAACATCCAGCTACATCACTCGAAGCTCAACATGAAACCGCCCACGAGCCGTGAAGCTCGCTTTGAATGGCATCAGGACTATCCGTTTTTCCCGCATACGAATTATGATTTGCTAGCTGTGCTGATTCACTTAGATGACGCCACCATCGACAATGGTTGTGTACGCATTGTTCCGGGGAGCCACAAGCTTGGGCCGCGCATGCACCAGTTTGCTAAGGATGGTGCGTTTTCGTCGCAGCTCGTTGATAAGAGTGTCATCGGCGACGAGGCGCAGTGGGCACACCTCGAATGCCCGGCAGGGAGTGTTGAGATGCATCACTGTAACCTGCTGCACAGTTCAACCGCGAATCTCGGCACCAAACCGCGCAGTGTGTTGATTTACCAGCTTCGCGCTGCGGATAACGTGGCCTTGGGGGGAGCGATGAGCCACGACAGTTTTGGCATGATGGTACGAGGGACCAATCCGTACCAGGCACGGCTGCTCGATGACACGATCGTGCCTCTCCCTGGGCAGATTACGGATCCACTCCAGCGTGACGGCTAAATCGTTCTTTCCCCTGCGGCTCCCCCACTGTTCATACGGCGCGTAGACGTGATTGCCGAATCACAGTCTACCGCCGTACCCCCTCCAAGATATACACATCCGTGCCGTCATCCAGACGCCATGGGCCACGCTTGCGTGCCCGCCCAGTGGCAGCATCGGTTTCTTCCTGGAGATAGTCACGGGGAACGGTGAAGTGCTGTTGCGGGTAGATGAGGTCAGGATCGTGAATCTTATAGCGGTTGGCACGGTAGAGTAGCGGCCACATGTAGGGATTCTGATACACATGGCTTTGCGCCGCAATCCCCCATAACGTATCACCACGTCGCACAGTGTAGCGTTTCACGGGTGTCGGTATACGCTTCACTGGGGTCGATTTTCTATGCATGGGACGGAGGCGTACGGGTTCACTGTGCCGCTGAGTTGTGGGGACGGGCTGGGCATTGTTCAGGCCTGATCGCCGTGGCGCAACTGCGCGGCTACTGCGCGGCGCACGCCGTTTTTTCTTGGCAAAAAGGGCGCTTAAATCGACGCGGATACCTGCGAGGGCGTAATGCGAAGTGAGATCAAACTCGACCTTCGGATTACTACTGGTGGTGCCTTCGATGACCACCGCAGTATCATCATACTCAAGCTCGAAGTGTGTCAAACGATATTCAGCAAAAAGGGCGAAGGCCCGGTGAAATTGCCACGCAAGGCCTACCCCGACTTTGCCGCCGATAGCAGTCGAGAGGTCTTCATCCGTGAAGATGAGCGCTGGAGCCAGTGTAATATATGGCTGCAAGCGACCGTTCGGATACTGTGCGCTGGTGAGCAGGGGCTTACGCAGCATGAGTTCTACAGACATGACGACAGAGAGCAACGTGTCCATGGCGGGAAGCTGTGAGTTCTGATTGTCCCCAGCAAGAATAGTGAACTCTTCGTTGCCGATTTGCAGGTCGATATCGATAGTCGAGTCGGTCTCAACCGTCTGTGACGGCATCTCAAGCTGAAACAGAAATACGTCGAATCCCAGCCCGAGGTTCAGGCCAAGAGGACGGAAGCGGGTAAACCAATATCCGGCGCGTAGTCCGCCAGTAGCAAACTCATCAGTGTCTACGTCGTTCAGCGTCGTACTGAAGGAAGAGACACTGAGTCCCTCCCCCGTTGTATCTTTCTCGATGGAGACGTCGGTTTTCTCGACCAAGCCGACGCCTCCATACACATCGACAAACCACTCCGCAGCAGCAGGGTGTGCCGTGAAGACGAGCCCCACGAGCAGCAGCAGGATGCTGATTGGTGTCTGGCGTTTCACACCCTACTCCTTGACCTTATTAAGGTACTTTATTTACGGTCCATTGCGTGGCGGTATGACCACGAACGGGGTGCCGAAATCCAGCGGGTTGTTCATGAGGTTTTCCAGCCAACCTGGCAAGGGCACCTCCACTTGAATATTTTCGAGTGGATCAAAATTAAACATCGTTGGTGCGGCATCCAAATCCTGGTTAAAGCCATAGAAGGCCCCGTCTTCGGACACCAAGACGGCGCGGACATTGAAATAGTCCTTCGCCGCATACGCGGTGCCCTGGTAGGTTTTGGCAACAAACTGAAAGTTCGCCAAATCCTTCGCCTTGCCAGTCACCAGATTCAGGACATTGAGCTGATCGATTGCGTCGGTCACGAGTTGCGTCATGAAGGTGGCACGACGCCAGACATACACCGAGATGGCGTTATCGGCTTGGGCCATACGCGTGCGATACTCCGGCACGATGACCGCTTCGCTACCACTTGCAGGAGGCTCGCCACTACCGAGATTAATGTACCAATCTCCATTGAGTGACTGACTCAGCTTCGACTCGAGTAAACCCTCTAGTTCACCGGCACGGGTCATGACGCCATTGCCGTCAAACTCGGCTGGACGCCACCAAATCAGATACACGGTCTGTTTGTGTTTGTCCGTTTCTTTGTTTGGCCCATGGTCCAGCCTGATGGTGAACTGCAGTGCAGCATTCGTTTCATCCACGACGTAGATACGCTGTTCGGCTTGGTTGACAAAATAGAGCCAGCCCTTGTCAGCACGGCGGTACACGGTGCTGAAGTCCGGGGTATATCCGTCGATGAACCCGACCGAGGTGTCATTGCCAGCGTGATCAATACGGCGTAGCTCACCGGTATCGCGTACGGTATAGAACGCCCTAAACTGCGGCAGTGTGCTCTCCGGTTTGGGTACCACATACGTCGAAGTGACCGTCACCGGGACCCGCTGGGTCTGGCTATTGGCTTGTCCATCCGAGACGACGAACTCGAACTCCCGTTGGCCGCGGTCGCCGAGGATAGCGTAGGTTTGGACCCGTGCCGAGGTGAAGCTGTCATACTCCAGCGCAAGCATCGTATCGTTAAACGTATGCTCGCTGGTAGTTGATTCGTTGATAAAGAGCTGCGACAGCTCGTTGCCGTCCGGATCACTCCAGGTAATGGGACCTTGGAAGGCCGGTGCATCATACTCTGCAAAGGTGATAGCGGGGATGTTGCCATCGACCGTCGGCGGCTGGTTCAGCGCGGTGTTGCCTTCCACCCATGTCTTCATCGCCAGATAATCCGGGTCAGTCTCTGCTAGGCAGAATGGATGGCTGACGTTGGCATGCAGGTTATCGCAACGTGCATAGACCAGCAATTGCGAGTCATTGACAGCATTGAAGTTGATGCGGTCTCGGGCAGAGTTGAGTGTATTTGACATCGCCGCATTCAGATCACTTTGCGCGATGAACTTGGAGAAGGCTGTATCTGATTTTTGCGCCACATGGGAATCCACCACAAAGCGGGTAAAGCGGCTCCGCATGTCGGTACCACTGCGGAAACGTTTCTGCTGCGGTAGGCCGAAGCCGTTCGCGTTGATACCTTCAGCCGTGTGATTGTTATGGCAGTTGAAGCACTGCCGTACCATCGCCTGATAGGCTTTTTGGCCTGCGGCACTCGATGTATACCCTCCGCCCTGATTTTCGAAGGTGAGGCGATCCGACAGCCCCACCATGGATTGCGTAGTGGAGTAGTCGATAAATTGTTGCACTTGTGCCGGGGTCCAGTGTTGCGTGTGGTCATACTGCCCATTGATCGTGCTGATAGCCTCAACTACCCGCTGATCAAAGGTCGCACCGTAATCGCCGTGACGAGTCAGATTCCGGCTCTGATCACCAGGGAAACCGGATTCTTCCGGCACACTCAGGTCATCACCCAACAACAGGGACCAGAGGAACGGAGCGGGGTGGAAGCTATTATCAAATCCCATGGGGTTAATGGAATTGGAGATGTAGGGTACGACGTTTTCGGTCCCCGCCAGTTTGTGGGCACCACGTACGAGGGTGAGCCACGTCGGACTTTGAGAGCGTGCTCCGGTAGGGTTCGACAGGTCCAATTTGTCCCGTGCACTGTGGCAATCGGCACAAGACTGGCCGCTTGTCGCACTTGTGGTGGTGAATAAGGGCATGATGTCACTGTGGAAATCAGGCACTGCGTTGTAGGTATCATAGTTCGTGATGTCATGCACACCGGAGAGGTCACTGCTTTGCATTTTCCGTGAGGCGATCGTCTCTACATCTTCATATAAATCGATGTTCGCCTGAGAGCGCTCCTGGTGACATTGATTACAGGCATTGACCCGGTTTGGCACAAAGCTGATCTCTTGGCGCTCGGCGCGAATCGGCAGATAGAGATAGCTGCTCCGGTACGGAAAGCTTTTGTACAGCTTCCAGATATAGAGTCCCTCTTTGAGTTTTGCACCAAAGGAGCCGTCGTTTTCCGTCTGCAGGAATGAACTGGCGGGCACTGATAGCTCCGGCGAGCCTCCCCAGCCGAGTTTTCCCACCGCTTGCGAGCGGGGGAAGGTGTGCGACGGGATGAAAAACTTCATCCGAATTTCTTCAGGGATCATACCATCGACTTGATGTTGTACGCCGTTGTCCGAGCGGGTCAGATTTTGCACCAAAAATCCAGCATGGCCGTTGAGCTCCCGGTTGGTAAACGAGCTGCGGCTTTGGCCCAAATCGCCGTCACTGGGAGCTGCGGCGACGCGTTCAGGGGGATAAAAACTACGCGGCTGGACAAAGTGTATGTTGTCGTGGACAGCCAGTTGTTTCCTTGCCCCGACTGTGGTGTCGCCCTCGAGAGTGTCAGGATAGTCCTTGAGGTATATGCCGTAGCTGCTGTCCTTGGTTTCACGATAGGCATACACCATGCTCTCATTGTTGTAGTGCTCTGGATTGCGTGCGATGTGTAAGCCGTCTTCGTGCTTTTCCAGGGGGATTCTGTCACTGCGCAAGTCGAGGTGCTCTCGCAACGTCATCATGACACTACCATCGGCGGTGAAGCTTGAGCGGCCTTGCGTCATGAGCACATACCCGGCGTAGCGGCCAGAGGTGATCTGACGCGCCTGGAAGATGTTCGCCGCACTGCGATCAGTGGCCGACTCCTGTCCATAAAAGGTGAAGTTGTCGCTGCCGTCCACTTGCATTTTCCACAGCGCGAAGCGGTTGGTGCTTTGCTGATGCTCCCACTGGGTAAAGACTACCAGTCGGGTATCGTCATCGAGTGAGATCGACAGTGGTTCCGTTTGATGGGAATTATTGAAGCCAATGCGTCGCACATCCCCAGTTTCTGCATCCAGCGAGTGGATCAACGGTGTGGTATCGCGATCATATTCGTCGAGCAGTTCCCCATCATCCGGGCCGCCGTAATTGAGTGGGAGTTCATTCGCGTTGACCGTTTTGGCGACGAACAAGATGGGGTGCCCGGTCTGTACATCATCGCCAACATAGACGGGATTGAGGAAATGCACACTGTTGTCAGTAGTAATCTTGCGAAAGGTAAAGTCAGTAACATCAAAAGAGTAAATGCCTAAATGGGTGTCATCACCGCGCCGCATGGAGACATAGAGACTGCGGCCGTCAGGAGCAACGTCAAAGCTATGAATGCGAACCTTTTCAACGTCCTCACAGGTTTCTGTCAGTTTGGGGAAGAGCTGCCATGACCGCACTGTACCGTCCTCGAACTCGCGCGAGACTAGGAGCTTGTCTTCAAAGCCATCGCCGTCATAGCCTCGGGCGGGGAAACGTAGATCATTGCGTTGGTCAAGTTTTGACCACCCGATGTAGAAGATATCGGGATGCAAGCGCTCATCACTCTCGAATCGTCGTGGGCTATGGGGTACGTAGTCTTTCCCGTCGAGAATATCACCGAGCTCGGCACAGGCAGTGACATCCGGGGTGCCGTCCCCATCGACGACTTTATTGTCTGTTGCGATACACGCATGGAGGAGCAAGCACAGGAGCAGGCTTGAATACAGGGCCTTTTTCATGGTTTATCTCCGAACTGCAGTGTGCTTTGACGCACACCACAAAAAAGCAACGGGTGATATGGGACAGAATGCGCCACAAATCAGTAGCCCATCTATGTGCTTTGTTTTCGTGTGTTCCGTCTATGAGTGAAACGTGATACAGAACAATAAACCGGACGATCGATGTATGACCTCGACCTAAGAATATCGACGGATCTCTTCGTGGACTTTAACGGGGGAGGATGGGGAGAAACGAATTGTAGTATATATATTAATAGCTTATGAGTTTTATATGTTCTGTTTGGTGATATATATCACCTGGAAGTGATGTGCATCACATCTCATGTGTGACACGCTGAGGTGCACGCTACGCTAGAGCTTCAGGAGCCAGACGACGTCTTATTCGCAACGACAAAGCAGTGTGCGTGTACACTGCAATTCTCATCTTGCCCCCATCCCGCAATTATGTTAGGAACTATGCCTCGTGCATTCGTCTTGTCCCTGCCGATGGGAGCCATCGGCACGACCGGCATTCTGCTTTATCAAACATGGAGGAGCTCATCATGACGACCAACAAATCCGTTGATAATGGTGTGAATACTCAGGCTTTGCTCGATGCCCGTGATGCGCTCTCTGCTGCTCCTGCTGGCGCCCAGTTCACATGGCGGGCGACGTGCAAGTGGATCAACGGCACGCATAGTCGTTCCACTATCGAAGGTTTCTACGGTCTCGGCGGAGAGCAAAAGCACAAGACCGAGTTTACCTTTGAAGCGGACCATCCCGAGGTGTTTGCCTCCGAAGATCGCGGCGCCACCCCGGTCGAGCTCGTGCTCTCCGGTCTGGCGAGCTGTCTCACCGCTGGTGTTGCGTCGGTTGCCCAGGTGCGTGAGATCCAGTTGCGTTCTGTGACGGCGAAGCTTGAAGGGGATATGGACATCCTGGGCATTCTCGGCGCGGACACCGATGCGCGCAATGGCTTCAACAACATCAAGGTCACCTTCGATATCGACGCCGATGCCAAGCCCGACGAGATCAAGGCGCTCGTGGCCCAGTCGCAAAAACGCTCGGCCGTTTACGACATCCTCACAAACCCGACCAATGTCACGGTCGAGGTCGCCTAATCTCTCGCCTCGGAATTTGGAGACTGATTGTTGTGCGTACAACCGCTGTCATCATAGGGGCTGGTCACGCCGGTTTGTCCATGAGCCGATGTCTTGCTGACCGGTCAATCGACCATGTGCTCCTGGAGCGGGGCGAGGTGGCAAACTCGTGGAAGACCGAGCGCTGGGATTCGTTGCGTCTCCTCACTCCTAACTGGATGAGCCGGCTGCCGGGCTACGGGTACGAGGGCGAGAATCCTGACGGCTACCGCACTATGCCCCAGACCATCGCTTTCATTGAGAGCTATGCCGAGGCAATTGCGGCGCCCGTCCAGACCAACACGACTGTGACCTCGGTACGACGTCATGATGAGGGGTATGAAGTCGACACAGACCAGGGGACCTGGCAATGCCGGGCTGTCGTGCTGGCGTCCGGCGCGTGTAACATTGCGAGCGTCCCGGCAGTTGCTGAAGCCGTACCGTCGTCGATTGAAACGCTCACGTCGATGCAGTACCGCAACCCGAATCAACTCAAGGAGGGCGGGGTACTCGTCGTCGGTGCCTCGGCCTCCGGCACGCAGATTGCCGACGAAATCCACCGCTCGGGTCGTCCTGTGACCCTGGCGGTGGGCGAACACGTCCGAGCCCCCCGCGTCTATCGGGGGCGGGATATCCAGTGGTGGATGGACGTGGGGGGGATTTTCGACGAGCGCTACGACGAAATCGAGAACATAGCGCGAGCACGACGCTTGCCCTCGATCCAACTTGCGGGCTCGGACGAACGTCGGACGCTTGACCTCAATACCCTGACGGACATCGGGGTGAAGCTCATCGGTCGTTTCACGGGTATTAGCGACGGCAAGGCCCAGTTCTCGGGATCGCTGCGCAACATGTGCACATTGGCCGATCTCAAGATGGATAGGCTGCTCGATTCGATTGATGAATGGGCCACCAACAATGGGTTCGACAACGAGGTTGAGCCCCCGCATCGCTTTGAACCCACACGGGTCGAGGCTTCACCGCCACTTGGTCTCGACCTCCAGAGTGGAGAGATCAAGACCATCCTCTGGGCCACGGGGTACCGCCCTGACTATTCCTGGCTCGACATGCCTGTCTTCGACCTCCGGGGCCGTGTCCGCCACGACGGCGGGGTTGTTGACTCCCCGGGCATGTACGTGATCGGTATGCCGGTCCTGCGTTGCCGTCGGTCGACGTTCATCGACGGCGCTGGCAATGATGCACACTACCTGAGTGATCACTTGGTTTCTTACCTCGATAACGGCAGCTCCGCGCGTTGATAGCACTGCATGTGGAAATATACGTTGCGTGGATCAACGTGGAGTATCAGAGGAACCTTGGGATGGGGTGACCTGGATGGACTCAAACCGCGTCAACGTGACTTTCCCAGCTGGAAAACCCCGCGGTTTTTTTACTTCGCGTACCCGCGTGTAATGCACCGATACCTGACCGCCTTTGCGGGCTTTGGAGTATCCTGCTGCTAAGGCGGCTGCGAACCGGAGGGTGTCGCGTGGCAGACGTGACAAGCCCTCCGGGTTGCGTACAACTACATGCGAGCCTGTTTCGCCCGCAACATGGAGCCAAAAGTCGTTCTGGGACGCGAGCTTAAAGGTCAGAATGTCATTGTCGCGTGCCGCGCGTCCTACTAAGACCACTGTTCCATCCTGGGCCGCAAACCGACGGGCCACCGTCTTGCCCTGCCAGATGCCCGCATCGGGTTCCGATGGCCGCGGAGGTGCTCCACGTTGCTTATCTGCCACCCTATTTTTCCCTTGGTCGTATTGCGTTGACTCTCTATCCTGACACGCGTCCTCTCACCTGAGCACGGGAAGTACTTCGGTTTCGAGCAGACGCTTCGCCGTCTCGCTTTCGTCGGATGTGTCAGTACGCCAACTCCCACTGAGGATGAACTTGTCCAGACCGAGCTTCTGCAGGGCTTGCAGTTTGTCTATGACGCGATCCGGCGTGCCGACCACGCCAAATTGGTCAATAAATTCCGGCGTGAGCACCCCAGCCTGAGCCGAATCACCATGCGTGTGTTTGCGCATGTCGTAAGCGCTGTACAGGTTCTGCATGACCTGCTTTTGGCTCGCAGACAACGGGCCACTGGTCTTGCCGTGCATCACACCAAAGCGTGCATAGACCGTGAGACCTCCTTGCACCATGCTGCGCGCGACAGCGATATCATGGTGGCAGGCACAAGAAATAAAGGCGCCATAGGCAATGGCATCGGGATCGAGGCCAGCCTCTGTGCGTGCCTGGCGTACCAGCTCGATGCCCCAGGCGATGCGTTCCGGTTCGGCGCCTAAGGTGAACATCACACGGTCTGCTGTGCGCGCTGCGACCGCAATGACGCGCGGGCCACTGGCGGCAACTTCAACCGGGACTTTGCGGTCTCCTGACTGACTGTTGGCGATCCAGGCAATACGGCTGTCCGGTGGTGCCTCCGCCAGTTGCAGTTCCGACATTGGTGGGGCGAGATCCGTTGGAATATCCACGATCTCGTCAAAGGGCACGCTTTCTCCGGACAAATAGGCCTGCAGCTGACGGAGAAAACGTTCGAATTGTTCAACACGTGCCGGCGCACGCCCCAAATGGGCCAATACCGAGTCGCCGCGCCCAATCCCGAGTACGGCGCGGCCCCGTGACACGCTGTGCACGCTAGCAATAGCCGTTGCCAATGTGGCGGCATTGCGGGTGATCGAGTTCGTTACCCCTGTGCCCAGCTTTAGCCGTGTAGTCACGGTCGAGGCCATGGCTAGCGCAACGAAAGGATCCCCCGAGAGGTTCTGCGAGTCGACGACACTGAGACCGTCCCACCCTTTAGCTTCCACATCCTTAGCGACGTGGAGAATACCGCGTGGGGCCGAAACGCCGCTTGTCCAGAGTTCCATGATTGCTTCCTTTATTCACCATATCCGTGCTGTATGTTGCAGTCTGCGTGTTCGTATGCGTTGATATGAATGGGGCTAGGAAAAGCCTACTCGCACTCACCCCGCCGGGGACACGGCGACGTCACCAACCATGCGCACCCGGACGCGCAAACTATTCCCCGGCAGATAGGACAGCGGCATGTCCTCCGTTTCGATCGTCTTGAGTGTATTGGCATTCGCCCCGGCAGCAACCGCCCGCTCAGCTGCTAACTGTGTAGCCGCTTCAATGGCGTCACGCCTGGTCATATCACGAAAAATCTGATCCACTTCCCCCGACACCTGCGCGATAGCCGCGCCGACCGCGTTGGCGCAATCGCCATGATCCACTCGGATCACCCGCGAGACGCCGTCCAAGCGGTCGGGAACGAGAAAGGCACCACCGCCCACGGCGATGAGTGGCACATCACCGGCTTCGGTCTTGACCTGGTCTACAGCCTCTTCCACCATGCGTTGACATTCGCCAAGCACACGCTGACAGGTATCGTGATCGATTGTCGTAACTCGATTCGCATCCCCGAGATTGAGTCGGCCGGCGGCAACAGCAATGTCAGTCGCGGTCAGTTGCCGACCGCCGAAAACCCAGCCATCGTACACCAACCGGTAGCCGACAGAAAGCGGGCCGACTTGGAGCGGGTCGAAAGCTACGTGACTGCCGCCTCCAAGGCCGAACGACAGAAGGTCGGGCATACGAAACAGTGTGCGTACACCGCCAATTTGCACTACCGAGTTTGATTCGCGTGGAAAGCCCTGTTTGAGCTGGCCCACGTCCGTTGTAGTGCCGCCGACATCGACGACCATAGCGTCATCCAGCCCTGAGAGATACGCGGCGCCGCGCATGGAATTCGTGGCGCCAGAGGCAAAACTATAGACCGGAAAGCGCATCGCGGCGGCCGCCTCCGCCACGGTGCCGTCGTTCTGCGTAATATACAGCGGGGCGTCGATGCCGCTGTCGCGGATAGCATCTTCAAATGCCGCAATGGTGGTGCGCGCTAGATCGCTCAGCGCGGCGTTGAGCAGCGCCGCGTTCTCGCGTTCGAGCAAGCCAATACGGCCGAGGTCCGAGGACACGGTGATGGCGGCATCGGGCATCTCTGCGGCGACAATGTCGCGGGCACGGTGTTCGTGACTCGGATCAATCGGCGAAAAGATGGCCGAAATCGCCACCGACCGCAGACCGCGATAGCGCATCTCCCGCGCCGCCCGGCGAATATTTCCCTCGTCAAGCGGCATAATCAGCCGGCCGTCATATTCAAAGCCACCCTCCACCGGCCACACACCGCCACGGGCGATCTCTGCCACATCCGCGGGCCAATCGCAGAAGGGCGGTAACGTCCCGCTCATCGGCTCGCCAATACGGAGCCCCCCAACCGGGGTCAATTGGCGGCGTTGCACCACGGCGTTGATGAAGTGTGTCGTGCCGATCATCACCCCATCCACACTGCCTTGTCCCGCCGGCTCGGCTCGGAGTTGGGATAGCGCCTGCAAAATCCCACCCGTGACGTCTGCACTCGTCGGAGCCTTCACTGCCCGCGCCACAGTCCCGCCGTCAATCATGACGGCATCCGTGTTGGTGCCGCCGACGTCAATGCCAATGCGTCTCATGTCCGGAATACCGAGGTGTAAGGAATGTCGTACCCGAAAGCTTGTGGCCCCACGTGCTCCAACCCTCTGGGGGAGAGAAAGACGTCGGGTGGTGGCAGGGCAATCACTGTGACGCGTTGGCCATACCGAATGGTTTCGGTGCCGATGGCCTCGCCGGTGACACTGTCGAGCACGCAGATGAGATCGGGGGACATGGCAATCGGCTCCGCATCGATCCAGGCCACGATCCATTCGTTTTGGAAGTTGATTTCCATGCACGAGTTACGCCACTCGTCCAGGCCATCAAAGCGGGTGCGTCCGCGTAAAAATCCTTCGGTGGTGCGGCGTTCGACATCCGCAACTTTACCTTTATACAGTAACGTACCCGGCTCGACCTGGAGAATCGCGTTAATGGGGTCTTCATGCTGGCGCTGGGCGGCGCGCACGGCTTCGCCGATCCGAATCGCCTTCGACGTGCTGTGCGGAATGCCCCAGCGCTTGATCTCGGCGCCGGTGCGCGGCGCCTTACACGTCGAAGCGACAGAACCGTATTCCGTACAGATCTTGCGGCTCACCCGCTCCATCCACTTCCAGGTCGGCACTTTGTAGACGATCGACTCCACGCCACGCGGATCCACGGATGTCAGGGGATAGGGTTGTAGATCGCCGACCGCAAAGCTGGTCATTTGTGCCTCGGGATACGCCCGACCCATGCAATCGGCATCCACCACTGGCCGTCCCAAATGCGCCGCCGCCATCATCGGCTGAATCGAATTCCCCCCACCAATCTCGAGTGACATAATAGCGCGAAACCGCTTGCCCGTAATCTCCTCCATCAGGCCTACGGCGCGAGCGATGTTGCGGCTGTCCGTGAGACGTTCTTGTCCCACCAGTGGCGCCCCCTGGTTAGACACCACGGCTACCGGATCGTCGTCGTCGAGGGCCTCTGGAGACATAAGTGTGATGCACTTGCCCTGGCTGTAGAGTTGCCGCATGTTGAGTAGGCCAAGATAGGGGCTACCCCCGCCGCCGGTACCAAGGATCCAGGCGCCTACTGCGAGTGATTCAATATCGTCGATAGTGAGCTCACGAGAGGTGATCATTCCAGCAATTCCCTCATGACGCGCCCAGTCGCGGTAATCGCCAGCAGCGTGGGCACGTGCAACACTGCGGTTACTGCTGCTTTGGTCTCCGGCGTATAACTCATGCAATCCATCGCAACTAGATCGGGTTTCACGGCCTGTAAGCGCTCCGCCGCAGCACGTGCCTCCGCCGCGCCGGCGCTGGGACGCAGCGCTTCAGCTACGATCTCGAGGCCGGGCCGTTTCCATTTCTCCGTTAGCTTTTCGCGTTGTTCCGGTAAGGGGATCAGCAAGCCAAGACGACCCTGGGGGAGTAGTCCGTGGACCAACCCATTGAGAATGCGGGAAGGAAACAACACTCCAGCATCGCCAGGGATCGGCGGGAAGTTGCCGGTGCAGGCGAACACGAGCGCATCCGCTCCATCCTCGCGCAAACGCTTCAAGGTCTCGGAGGCACGCTCAATCACATGAGCTTTGGAGATAATCACGTCGCGGTCGCCGCGCAGGCGCGTATACAGCGTATCAGCGCCATTCTTGGGGGGACGTCGTGCGATGTCTTCGTCGCTGAGACCGTCAAGGCAACCGCGCAACACCACACGCGTTGCCACCGGCGCCTGCTCGGCAAAAAGCGCCGCGATGTCGTCGCGCGGCGCTTGTCCAATCGTCGCTATCCCTAATGCCCGACTCATGGGATGTCTCCCGTGACATAAAAGTTGGTTGGACCACATTCGGTGACGAGCACACGTGCCTGCTCCAATACCTTTGTGCTCTGGTTAGGTGGAAAAAACTCTTTCTTTGCCCAGCCGCTGGTGCATTCTATAGGTGGGGTGGCATCGTGTCTACACCCGATAACACTGCGCCCTACAAGAAAGTAGGATCACCGGCGTACCTTGTAACCCACCGCTTCGCGGTCCCATGCGGTGTCGGTGAGTCCACGCTCGCGGAGTTTGTTCTTCTGGATTTTCTGCGTCGGCGTCTTGGGAATTTCGTCCAGGTATTCGATGTAACGCGGCACAGCGAAGTAAGGCATCCGCGGCACACAGAAGTCCAGGATCTCTTCTGGTTTCGGGGTGTCTACGTCGTGATTCAGGATCAGGCAGGCCAGCACCTCGTCCTCGCCCCCTTCCTCGGCTTTGACTGCCACCGCGGCCACTTCTTCCACGGCGGGGTGTTCCAGTAACACCGCTTCGACTTCGTACGAGGAGATATTTTCACCACGGCGCCGAATGGTGTCTTTGATACGGTCGATGTACCAGAGAAAGCCACGCTCGTCCATACGCCCGGCATCGCCGGTGTGAAACCAGAAGTTGCGCCACGTCTCGACGGTACGATCAGGCATGCCGTTGTAGCCCTGCATGAAACAAAACGGTTCCTTGGGTCGGACGAGGATTTCGCCCACACTACCCACCGGCAGTTCTTCATCAGTCTCCGGGTCGGCGATGATCACCTCGAAGTACTCATCCCACACCTTACCGGAGCAGCCTGCTTCATCGGGGGCGTCAAGGGGGCGCCAGACGGGGAGATTGACTTCGGTCATGCCGAACAGCTCATTGAACTTCGGGATGCCGAAGCGCTCGCGCAGTTGCTTCAACGTGTCCTCCGTCACGGGGAGGGCGGACATCATACGCAGCTTGTTGTCTCTATCAGTGGGCTTGGAGGGTTGGCGCAAAATAAAATCGTTCATCACGCCGAGCGAGTTGGTGACCGTGGCCTCGTACTTGCGGATGTCGTCGATCCAATTGCTGGCGCTGAACTGCTTCACCAGCACGGCGCTGGCGCCTGCCTGCATAGTGCCGTAGGTTTGCATGAGACTGCCCTGGGCGTGGAACAGCGGCATGCAGATGTAGTAGCGGTCGTCGGGAGTCAGCCCCGTATGCACCTTCATGCCCAAGCCGAACAGGAACAAATGACCATGGGGCATCAGCACACCTTTGGATGGCCCGGTGGTACCGGAGGTGTACATAATGACGCCGGTATCCCGATAAGTCACCTCCGCCTCAATCTCGTCGGGCGCACCCTGTAACAGCTCGTCAAAAGGCCGCACCGTAATATGCTTGAAAGCCGGGATGTCACCCGGCTGCAGCGGCGGGCCGGGCACGAAGATCGTCTGCATGCTGGGTACGGTCTCTTCCACGTCGGCAAGCCACGGCAGAAACTCGCGCTCCATGACACCGAAACGGGAATCGGCATTGGTGAGTACATGTGTCAAGAATCGGCCCTTGTAGGCGGTGTTAATACCAACATGCACTGCGCCGATGCGATTCAATCCAAACCACGACCAGAGATGTTCCATGCTGTTGTGCAGCATCACCGCCACGTTTTCACCAAAGGTCACACCCTCTTTCGCAAAAGCATTGCCCACACGATTGGTGATCTCGTGTGTCTGCGCGTAGGTATAGGGTTCGCCGTCCTCAAACTGGATGAAAGGTTTGTCACCCTGCTCGCGGGCCTGGAGGGCGAGGACCTTGCCTACGACCCAGCTGGACTTGTCGACTGCCATGATAGTGCCTCCTTTCCCGCGTGAGTATTCGTCGCGAGCCCATGTGTTCTCTGCATCGTTATCCGATCATGTCATTGCATCAATACGGTTCGTTGACAAAGATAAACGTCGTTCCTTGCACGATTGGCGCACTCGCACCAACGAAGGAGACCCTGGCATCTTTGACCTGCCGTTCACCTGCACGTCCTGATGCTTGTAGGGCGCCTTCAATGATTTGCCATAGCCCGTGGATGCGCCCTGCGCTCAGACTACCCCCAAACGTGTTGAGCGGCAGTTCGCCGTCCAGCTCGATGCGTCCCTCTTGGATAAAATCCAGGGCTTCACCTTCTTTGCAGAATCCATATGACTCCAAACCGTAGATGACCGAGGCGGAAAAGCCGTCATAGATTTGCGCCACATCAACATCCTTGGGAGTAAAACCTGAGCGTTCCCAGGTGAGTCGAGAGGAGCTGCTGCCGGCTTCCATATAATTGCTCAGGCTGCCGATACGACCCGTCACTTCGAAGGCGAGCCGCTGCCCGTAGCCTGCGATATATGCCGGATGGGGTCGTAGATCACGTGCCCGCTCGGCAGTCGTCAGTACGATTGCCACCGCCCCTTGTACCGGGATATCGCAGTCGAACAAACAAAACGGATAGGCAATCATCCTGGAATTCAGGTAGTCATCGCGCGTCAAGGGTGTGTTGTGGAAATACGCCCTGGGGTTTTTGTTGGCGTGCTTGCGCTGGGTCACGGCCAGGGTGGCCATCTTCTCGCGCTGCTGATTGTGCCGTTCCAGCCAGCGGGTGTAGGCCACAGCCATCCCCTGACCAGGCCCCCCGAAGCCGTATGGGGCGGTAAACTGCGCCGGACCATGGGCGTACGCGCCAGGCAAGTTCTGATAGGTGCCCCGGGGATTGTGCATGGCGCGCCAGACCACGGCATGGGTGCAGGCTCCGGCAAGTAGGGCGTGTATGGCCTCTTGCACTGCGCCGCCAATGTTGACGGTGTTGACTTGCACGTGCCAGCGCAGATGCGGGAGTTTAAGCATCGTCATCATGCAGTTGACCGACACAACGGAAATGCCGTCCACAATGGCGTGCCCTGTAGCCGGTAACTCGGGGTAGGTTGCCAGTCCATTGATGTCCGACATTTGCAGGCCAGAATCGTCCACGGCGGCTTTGACCGCCTGCAAAGCATGCGCAGCCAGGGGGACTTCTGCCGAACGCGTAATGTCGGAAAATCCCACGCCACTGACAGCGACTTTACATCTGTTGTCCCACATTACCCCTCTCCCCTTTGCCCTAGTAGAGCCTCGTCTGCCGTCAACCGGAACTGCGGGAGCGTCATGTCATCGTTGAGCTGTTCAAACACCACCTCGACACGCCGCCCCACCTTAGCCTCGGTATACGGGACATCCAGCAGATTGCCGACCAGAAAAGCGCCTGGCGCCTCATCGAGTTCCACAATGACGCTGGCATAGGGGAGAGCAGCGGCAAAACGTCGATCACCACCGTGATACATGATAGTGTACGAATAGATCGAGCCCATGCCTTGCACGGGCTCGAAGGTGAGATCAGTGGAGATACAGTTCACGCAGGTGGCGTACGGGGGATGCTGGAAGTGTCTGCACGCCTGGCAGCGTTGCAGCGCCAATACGCCTTGTTTTGCAGCGTCCCAGAAGGGTTTGGTCCATTCATCAGGCACAGGAATAGGCCGTGTCACCTGGCTCCAATCGCTCATCGTCATGATCCGCTTTCTCCTCGTTGTACAGTGCTGCGCGGCTGTAGCTCTGCGTCAAGTCATCGCTCCAGTGTCGTGGTGTGTATGCTAGCATAAGCGCGTGCGTCAGGAGTATAAGAATTTTACAAGCTGTTTTCGCGCGCCGCCTGGTCATACCGCATAGGATCGGTGAGGCTGCTGCCCGAGGAGTTGGCCGGTGCGATGGCCGTGGGAAAGCCGGTGTGGGAAAGCTGGTGGGTGATGGGGGACCGCGTGCTGGCGATGACCCTCACTGGTGCGCTTAGGCCTGCAGCGCGAGATTGTGCCAATGGCGTACAACCCAGTCATTTCATGCCGACTCAGGCGACCCGCTTTCCACTCATGACACGGTTTTTCCCCTGGCCCTTGGCTTCATACAAGGCCTTACTAGCCCGTTCGAGGATTGTCTCGTTGGTGTCGCCTTTGCCAATGCTGCTGACACCGATGCTGACGGTAAAGGCAAGCCGTTCGTGCGGCGTATTGACGTCAACTACGTACCGTGCTGACGCAATCGCCTTACAAAGTTCCTTGCCTTTTTTGAAGGCATGCCGTAGCGAGGCTCCCCCTAGAATGATGACGAACTGATCTCCCTCGTACCGTGCCAGAAGATCACCTTTGCGAATGACACTGCTGCATTGTTGCACCAAGGCCGTGAGGACGCGGTCACCCACGGGTTGACCATAGGTATCATTGATCTGTGTGAAATCATCAATACCTAACATGAGTAGGGCAAAAGGCGTCGGCGTGACCCGGTGACGCCCCACGAGCGTGGAGAGGTGTTCATCAAATGCGTCACGGTTAAAGGCCCCGGTGAGACTATCCTTCATCGCAGCGGTTTGCGCCTCGACAAAATCCTTTGTCAGGCTTTCGACTTTGTGCGACAAGGTGGCAAGATGATCGGTATCCCGCGCTTGCTTGTCGCGCACCCCTTGTTTGATCTGTGCGAGCTCATGTTGAAGCTCCTCTTTGATTTTACGGATATCATTGAGCTGCCTGATTTCTTCAATGCGAACGCTACTTTCCTGTAATTGTGACGTAAAAGTGTTATTGTCTTGACCAAGTTCATACAAACCATTGGTAAGTAGGGCAATTATATGCTTAAATTCTTTGTCTTTTTCGTCAAGATAATCTTTTTCACTTTGTATGAAAGACATAATCATATTTTTATATTTCTCAAAAGATTTTTTTGTCTTTTTAGTATTATCATTCAAACTAAAACTACTTGAAAGTATATCCATATTATTCTTGAACTTACTTGATTCTATTTCAAGATAATCCAAAGAGAATTCTTTAATAAAATAGATCATAGAAAGAATAGTAATAAGATAAAAATCATTTTTTTCTTTATATCGTTCGATTCTTTCTTCCAAGTCTTTGATTTGGAGAGTTGTCTTGTTTTTCTCTCGTACGAACAGACTCATGGAACCTCCATTCAGTACAGCGGTTAAACATTGATACACTGCCATTGGCTTCGTAACAGTAGCATCACATACCCACACGCGGAATGTTCTATGAAAGAATGTCGATAGAGGTCATTCATCCCTGCTATTGGCAGGGAGTCACTCGAATCAATCTTCGTAGACAACATTGATGTTTGCAGCGGGTGTGAGGCAGAAAAGAACACACGGGAGAGCGACGTATCCGTCGCTCTCATCCGATTGTATCCAATCAGACGACACCCGCACAGAGCAACCAGAAAACAGGAGGGAGCATTCGGGAATTATTCACTCGGCCTCCTCGACACGTCGCCCCACCTTGGCCTCGGTATACGGGACATCCAGCAGATTGCCGACCAGAAAAGCTCCTGCGCGCCTCGTCTCGGTTACGGTATTGCACCGAAATATCATTGATTCATCCCGCTTTCCGGAGCACACTGAGCCGTACATCGTCAGATATGCACACTATCGAGTATCTGTCAGCTATGAAGCATGAGGAAGCGCACATGGACCTCACCCAGGACAATGTCGCCAGGTATTTACAACCGTTCGTGCGGCATCCCAATCCGTATCTTGCAACCCTCGAGGCTGATGCGGCAGAGCGCCGTGTACCTATTATCGGGCCCTGGGGCGGGCAGATGCTGGCCGTATTCGCCCGCAGTATTCACGCCAAACGGATGTTGGAACTCGGAGCGGCCACGGGGTATTCGGCCATCTGGATGGCGTCAGCTACTGCAGCATGGAACGGACATGTGACGACGATAGATCAAGACGCCACGCGTATACGTGAGGCGCAAGAGAACGTGGAAAAAGCAGGGCTCAACGCCCAGGTGACGATCGTGCAAGGTACAGCGATCCCGACACTGCAAGCGCTTGATGGGCCTTTGTTTGATCTCATTTTTAACGACATTTTGTATTACCTGCAAGATGTGCACGAAGCGCAGCAGTTGCTCGACGCCTGTCTACAACACCTGCGGGCCGGCGGCTTGCTCTTGTGCGACAATGCCTTACGCGGCGGTCGCGTGATGGATACGTCGCTTGATGCCGGGACGGAAGCCACTAAGGCGTTTACGGAAGCGCTTTTGCAACACCCAGAGTTGGATACAGCCCTGATACCCATTCGGGATGGGTTACTGGTGTGCCGTAAGCGCGACGCTTCATAGGGTTGTCATACCGACAAGGGGCGTTGCGTGGAAAGACGTGCTAAATTGGCTCGTCGATCAATTTTTCCGGTGGGTGTTTCAAGCAACTGCGGCACAAAGTAGTAGCTGCGCGGGACTTCATAGCGCGTTAAAGAGCTCTGCATAGACGTACGAATGGCGGTTTCCAGCTCCGGCGTGACAGTCGCCTCGCCGCCAAACGGCTCGCCTTCAATGACAGCCACAACCTCCTGCCCCAAGCTGGGGTGCGCCATCGGCCCCACAAAAAACCTGCGCGTGGCATAGAGGCCGTCTTGATAGTGCAAGAGCCACGCCTCCAGGGCTATTTCCACTTTTTCGATCTGTACTTTGACGCCACCGGAATTCACCACATTGTCTATCCGACCGAGCCAGCGAAACGAACCGTCGGGATCGAACTCGACCAAATCATTCGTCTGCAGGGTTACGCCCTGGCTCAGGGCCGACGTGATGGCCAGACACCCGCGCGCATCCAGCTCCAGTTGCACCCCATCGAAGGGCACAAAGCGCTCACTGCGCTGCGGACCGTTCATACGCCGCAAGGCGATATGGCTGACAGTCTCGGTCATGCCATACGTATGGTAGAGCGCAACGTGCACCTGCTGGGATTGCTGCTCCAGTGCCAACGTCACTGGGGCTCCACCGATCAGTACACCCTTCATACCGTTTAAGATCGCGAGCTCATGCGCCCCCCCTTGCAAGGTTTCTTGTAACTGCAGGGGGACCATGGCGGTAAAGTCAAAATGCGTCTCAGTTGCGAAGGGGGCCAGGGGGCGGCTGACGGGATTGATGATGGTCAAATGCAGCCCCAAGGTTAAGCCGCGTACCAGCATCATCATCCCGGCGATGTATTCGGCCGAGACACACACAAGCGCCCGATCACCGGGCTGTATGCCCAGTGCATGACAGGTCAACTCGGCACTGGTGATCATCTGTGCTCGGGTCAACTCAATGGCTTTTGGCTGCCCGGTTGAGCCCGAGGTGTGCACGGTGAACGATTCTTGGCCTGCCAACCACTGCTCGGCAAATTGTAAGACGCATTTTTCATAGGGGCTGATATCGTAGTAGGCATAACCATCAGCCAGGTGATGCAGGGGGTACGAGGTGCCATTGAGCACTAAATCTTCCATGCGGAATCCTTTCACGTCACGAACCGGTGCGCTGCTGCACGGAAAACGTATGAGTCGTGGCCGACATATTATCAGCAATTTGCTCGTGAGCGTCCACCAATACGGGGGAAATTCTTGTGCGTGGTGTCGGAGCGAATGCACGGACAATCATGGGATTTCCTCTCGGCACCGAGATGTGCTACTTTTGGCCGGGGAGATGCCTACAGGAAGGCAAAAGAAGCACACAGGACACATCGGAGGGCTCGAGCATGACAACGTCATGGACCATACGTGGTGAGTACATGGAGAGCTGTAATTGTGATTTCTTGTGCCCGTGTATTTACACCAACCCACAGGAGGGAGCCACCAACGACCATTGTTATGCCCTCATGGTATTTCGGATTGATGAGGGCTCTTACGGGGACGTCCCTCTCGATGGACTGAAGTTTGCGCTGCTGATTCGCTCCGGTAAAGTCATGGCGCATGGAGATTGGGTCTTCGCCGGGGTGGTCGATGCCGACGGCGATGAGTCGCAAAGGCAGGCTCTCACAACCATCGTCAGCGGGGAAGCCGGTGGGTCGCCAGGTCTCATTCGCGAGCACCTGGTGAGCGATTTCCGCGGCGTTGACTACAAGCCGATCGAGTTTACCATGGATGGCATGAAGCGTGCGGTATCCATCCCCGGCGTGCTGAATTTTGCCATCGAGGGGGTGCTGTCGCGCAACCGCTCCGGCGAGCCGTTCTACATCGATAACACCGGCCATCCTGTCAATAGCCGCCTCGCTCTGGCGCGTTCCCAGGAGACGCACATTGAGGGATTCGATCTTGATCTCCATATGAGTGGTGAAGGCAATAATGGGCATTTCGCCCCGTTTCACTGGGCCGTGTAAGGCGGAAGCACTGGTATAACTCTTAGGGTACTTGTTCTATGCACTCTCAGCAGGAGACCCCTTCGTCGTTCCTCGACCGTGTGCAGGCCGTCTACGAGCGTGTACGTCAGTTTTTGGTGCGTGACATCTGGCTGCTCGATCTCAGCGCCGTTTCTGCCGGTAAAAGTGTTGTATTGCGTCAACTGCAAATCGGCGTGATCGTCGCCCGGGGGTTTGTGCATGATCAGTGCCTTCTACGCGCTTCGGCTCTGACCTATACCACCATGCTTGGCCTCATTCCGATGCTGGCGTTTATGTTTGCGTTTCTCAAAGGGCTCGGCGTGCAGAATGTGCTCGAGCCCTTGCTGAAGGAACGGCTGCCCATTGGGTCGGAAGAGACTCTGGAGTTGATTCTGAATTTTGTCGGGAAAATACATGTGGGCACGTTGGGCACCATTGGTCTCGCATCATTGTTGCTGACGACATTGCTGCAGCTCGGGACCGTTGAACAAGCCCTGAATGTGATTTGGGGCGTGACCGAAGGGCGGAAATTTGCACGTAAACTGACGGATTATCTGAGCGTGCTCATCATTGCACCCCTGCTCTTGTTCCTTGCCATGGCGATCACCGCGGCGTTACGGAATCAGGCGGTGATCGCATGGCTGATGCAACAGTACATTATTGGCGATGCTCTCTTGGTGGTGTTCAGCCTTTTGCGTTATGCTGTGGTTTGGATAGCCCTGACGTTTGTATATGCGTATATGCCGAACACCAGCGTCAAGATCATCCCGGCGCTCATCGGAGGGATCGTGGCAGGGTCGCTCTGGCAGGGGGCGCAGTGGGCATATATCGAATTCCAGGTCGGTATGGCCAGATACAACGCCATCTACGGCGCCTTCGCACAACTCCCCGTGCTGATGTTCTGGCTGTATGTGAGTTGGGCCATAGTGCTTATGGGGGCAGAGCTCGCGTTTGCCTGGCAGAATGCGGCGACGTATCGGTTTGAACGTTTCACCCCGTTTACGAGTGTACACGTCAAGGAGCGTGTGGCGCTCACGCTCTCCTTTGCCCTCGTACGCGCCTTTACCCAGGATGGTACTCCCTGGTCAGCGGAAGATTTTGGCCGACAACACCGTGTGCCGATTCGCCTCCTGCGTGAGGTGCTGGAGACGCTGACCGACGCGGGGCTCATTGTCGAGGCGCTAGGTGCGCCGGGACATTATGTCCCGGGTCGTGATCCGGCGACCGTCACACCGTGGCAGATCCTGCGAGCCATCCGCCAGCATGGCGATCCCGCCATGGACAATCTGCTGGCGGAGCATGATTCCCAAGCTGTGCAAGTCTTACAACACATTGAAGACGCCGAACAACACGCGGCCCAATCGCGCAGTTTAACGCAATGCGTCAGCAAAACTGCCACGACGCCCGAGACGTCCTGAGACACACGTCCCCCGCGCACATGTACCTTGCTTGGAGTTGAACCCCCATGACGATGGCCGCCGGGCGCTCTGTGTGCCTCC
>CAJIAL010000362.1_pt1 | contig 28207 bp, 29 predicted proteins | sample 9199091 | NCBI WGS metagenome assembly CAJIAL01 (sample SAMEA7708270, study PRJEB35096) | sediment metagenome | biome: marine neritic benthic zone biome [ENVO:01000025]; feature: sediment [ENVO:00002007]; material: shallow marine sediment [ENVO:03000034] sea grass bed [ENVO_01000059] ... | reverse complement strand
GACCAGAGGTCTCCCGAATTGACCAGTTCCTCACATGCGTTTGCTTGAGAGGCAGCATGCGCCAATAAGACGCCGATGAGGAAAAATAGAGATATGAATCTACAAACAATAGACCAGCAACGGTTGACAGTGTTCATGGATAGACTCCCTTGCAATGAGGTCATGCAACGTGACACCTCAGACGTTTGGCGAGAAGTCAGCGTGAAATTATTCAAATCGCGTTTAGTCCTGGACCAGGAAACCATCCTACCCCGCCTAATCGATCCAAGTCCTATGGACATCGACCGCGATCCCAACGACAACATGCATGATAGTCACCTGCGCGGTGACAGCTTCCGCTGACCACGTAGTAAGCCGAGATGACAACCTGCTTTCACTGGAAAGCCGACAGTCGACTCGACGAACGTGAGGTCTCAATTTCCACAAACGACCCATATCCTGGCATATTGCTTGCCCGCGTTGTCCAAATTCTTCAGCCGGAGCTTCCATTGACGAAATCCAACGTCAGGGCCCACGCGCTGAGGATAGCTCTCTACCAATCGAAAGCCCTTGGCGGCAAGGGTGTCGAATCCACCAGAGATCGCATACCATCGCGTCGGGCATGTCCAGACAAGAGCCCCAGTGGCTCCTGGATTAAACGCAACATATCCAGAGCGATGCACGCCGATTTTCGTTCCCTGGCCAAGACTGACCCATCCGAGGTCTTCCGCGTCGAGCTGAGGAGAGGAAGGGCGCCAACGCTGGGTTCGTCCTGGGGTTTCGTGTATACTGCCCTGCGGTGTGATGTGCATCCATACGTCATGCGATGCGTTGGAGAGAGGGATTGTTGAGAGCAAGGAGAAGAGACGAATGACGTCATCCCCTGCGGAGCTCAAAACGCAGATACAACATCGTGTTGCGTCCATCCAAGACCTTGTGCTGGATATTAGCCACACGATTCATGCCAATCCCGAGCTGTCCTTCAAAGAGTATCAGGCGGCTGCGCTCTTGACGGAGACGTTAGCGCAGCATGGTTTCCGGGTGGAAAAGGGCAGTGGAGGCTTGGAAACGGCGTTTACTGCAACGTATGCTACGCAGAGCGATGGGCCAACGATTGCCTTACTGTGTGAGTACGATGCCTTGCCGGAGATCGGGCACGCATGTGGGCATAACATCATTGCGGCGGCGCCGATCGGTGCCGGTCTGGCTCTGCGTCCGCTGTTCGAGCAGTTCCCGGGTACGTTGAAAATTATCGGGACGCCGGCGGAAGAGTATGGCGGGGGGAAGATCAAAATGTTGCGTGCCGGCGCCTTCGAAGGTATTGATGTGGCGATGATGGTCCATCCGGCAACGCGCCACATGACCGAGCGGAGCTCACTCGCATTTAACAGCTTGACCTTCGAATTTCACGGCAAAGCGGCCCACGCAGCGGCCTCGCCGCATCAGGGGGTCAACGCGTTGGATGCCCTGCTCATGACCTTTAACAATATTAATGCCCTGCGGCAACACGTTCGGGAAGACGTGCGTATTCATGGCATCATCACTGATGGTGGGGTGGCGCCAAATATCATCCCGGACTATACTCGGGCGCGTTTTATTGTCCGAGCGCAGGAGGTCAACTACTTGGCGCAGGTGACGGAGAAAGTGGAGAACTGTGCGCGTGGCGCTGCCCTGGCGACCGGAGCGGAACTCAAGCTCGACAGCCGTAAGGGGTATGCCAATGTAGTGCCCAATCGCGTTTTGGCCCAGCTCTATGCCGAGAATTTGCAGACGCTGGGCGTAGAGGTCGAGGAGGCTGATCACCGTGACCCCATGGGGTCGACAGATATGGGGAATGTGAGTCAGGTGATTCCGTCGATTCATCCTTATGTGGCGATTGCTCCCCGTGGAGTGGCGGGCCATTCGATCGAGATGCGGGAGGCGGCATGCTCGCCACAAGGAGATGCTGCCCTGATGCTTGCGGTCAAGGCGCTCAGTATGACTGTGGCTGATTTGCTGGTGCGCCCGGAGCTGGTCGAACACGCGCACGAGGATTTTCGCCAAACGGTGGCGGCGCCGTAGACGCGTACAGCACGGTGTGATCAGAGGCCTAAAGGCGTTTCTCGACACACGCTCACCACGACATTCAAGGACCATAGTATGTTACATCTGGATACAGGGTTTGGGACACATTTCGGCGATTTGAGTAGTGTGGCGCAGGTGGCGCAAGATGCAGAAGCAACGGGGTTCGGGGCCTTGTGGGCGCCGGAGACGAAGCATGATCCGTTTTTGCCGCTGGTGTTGGCGGCGGAGCATACCTCCCGTATAAGCTTTGGGACGGCGGTAGCGATTGCGTTTCCGCGCAGTCCTATGGCCTTCGCTAATATCGGATGGGATTTGGCCAAATTCTCCGGTGGACGGTTTATTTTGGGTCTCGGAACGCAGGTCAAAGGGCACAACGAGCGGCGCTTTAGTGTGCCGTGGGTGCCGCCCGGACCACGCCTACGTGACATGGTGCTGGCCATTCGGGCCATCTGGGACAGCTGGCAGAACGGCACACGGTTGCAGTTTGAGAGTGAGCACTATACCCATACGCTGATGACCCCGTTTTTCAATCCGGGGCCGATTGAGCATCCGGATGTCCCGATTTTTATCGGCGGTGTGAATCCTTATATGTGCCGCATGGCCGGCGAGGTGGCCGATGGCTTGCTGATGCATTCCCTCAATAGTGCGACCTATATTCGTGAGGTTGTGCTGCCTGCGGTTGAACAGGGATTGCAAAAGCGTGGCCGGTCGCGGCGCGACTTCACCCTGCGTGGCACGGTGTTCCCCGTGGTGGCTGAAACGGACGATGAATTGGAATTGGCTCGCGCAGCTGTACGGCAACGCATTGCGTTTTATGCCTCGACCCGGACATACAAAGCCGTGCTTGATGCGCACGGCTGGGGGGACCTCACGGATCGCTTGCATGGCATGGCGTCACGCGGCGAGTGGGAGACGATGGGGGACGAAATTACCGATGAGATGCTTGAGGCGTTCTGTGTCACCAGCACTCCGGAGACGCTTGGCGCAAAGCTGAAAGAGCGCTTCGACGGCTTGGTTGATCGTCTCTTTTTGAATCTGACGTACGAACCGGCGGCGAAGAAAATTGATTGGCCTCGGTTGATTCAGGATTTGGCTGCGTAACGAGAGGGAGGAGAATATGTACCCGCCTGTTGAGTATATCGCACGCATTACCGAGAAATACGCCACCCTTGGGTTCCCTGGGTATCAATGGGTCAAGCACGACGATACACCGCCGTGGCAGCCGTTGCAGAAGCCACTGGCCGAGTGCCGGCTGGGCCTCATTGCTTCCGGAGGGATATACGTCACGGGTCAGGTGGCGTTTCACTACAAAGATGACGTGTCATATCGCGTCATTCCCACAGACATTGACACTGCCGATCTGCGTGCGACACACTTCGCCTACGACTTCACCGACGCGCGCCAGGACCCGAATGTCGTGTTTCCGATTGATACGTTGCGTGGCTTGGTGCGTGAGGGTGTCATCGGCGAGCTGGCAGCCCAGGCTTACACGTTTATGGGCGGGATTTATTCTGCCCGGCGTGTACGGGAGGAATTGGCGCCGCAATTTACCCAGCGTATGCTGGCGGATCGTGTCGATGCGTTGCTGTTGGTGCCAGTCTGACCGGTGTGTCATCAGTCCGTCGGACTGATCGCCCGTCAGGTTGAAGCTGCTGGGATTCCGACGTTGTGCATGAGCAGCGCGCTCGATATCACGCAATCCGTCAACCCACCGCGCGCGGCGTTCCTCGATTATCCCCTTGGCCACACCACCGGCAAACCACATGAGCCGGCTTTGCAGCGTGATATCTTGCTGCAAGCGTTTGAAGCCTTTACGTCGCTGACGACACCTGGTTCCGTCAAAACGCTGCCGTTTCGTTGGTCGGATGATGATGCGTGGAAGGAAACGGCCCAGCGTGGCCCTGATGATCGGCTACCACGTTACGACACACCGCAGTATCAGACGGAAGAAGATCGGCTACGCGCCGAGGCGAATGATCCGTCATGTGCGGTGTGTCCGCCGAGTGCCGTGACGCCTGCCTAAAGGACGAGGCATTGAGGATGGCGCGATTCATCCTCAATGCCGGTCGTCACTGATGGGATGCCTGCCGATCTGGTGCCGTGAGGTTCGTGCTGCCGTCGCCTTGATAGACATATTCAAACGTCATACAGCCGGCGATATTGCCCTTGCAGTAATAGCTGAGTATACGCATTTTAGCGTATTTACCATCTTGCGTGCGTACGATGTAGACCATCTGCTTTGGCGTAAGGATATTGGACGTATAGCTGTAGTGGTACCATTTATGGACGGTGGGATTGTAGGGATGCAGGCGTTTTTTTGTTCGGATATCGCTCTGGAATTCCGCCGCCGCAGGGACCTGTTGCAGTGAGGCGAAATCGGTCGTCTCGATGCCTGCGATCGCCGCCTGCCCCGCCGGATTGGTTGCTCCACCATTACTGCGAATTGTGTGTCGCTGAAACGCGAGATCCCAGTCGTCCGTTTTGGGATCGGTGATACTGATGACCGAGCCACGCGAAAAATCAAAGTACATCCACAATTCTTTCGAACGCGCCTCGACGGTATACACGATGGGCCCGACGAGCCGCTCGCCGACATCATGTGGGCGGAAAGGCGTGGGGGAATAGGTTGCCCCGTCGGGAGAGGCTGCATCAGGCGTGGTGTCGCGGCTGCACTGTGTCAGGAGGAGACATACACTACTCAGGACCAAGAGGAGACACCATGCTGATCGCCGTGTCATGACTTCTTTCCTAAGGCTGGGGCTGTTCGTGATGAGTGTGCCCGGGTCTGCCTGCGGCGTAACACTCGGCGGCGCAGAGGGCGGAAAATCAGGTAGTACATGCCGGCAAAGATACCGATGTTCAGGAGTGCGAGCAACAAGACCGTGTGGTCATACCCATGTGTAACCAGGTGGCGGTAGCCGAGCCAATCGACCAGAATCAAAAAACCCACGTGGACAGCCAGGCCCATGAGCAGGTAGTAATCCATCACGCTCATGGTCAGGTATCTCCTTCCGTTTTGCGTGTGACCCAGACCGGCTGGCTCAGCCCGGCCCAGAGAAGGCAGGCAGCATTGATAGCGGCGATGAGGAGGGCCGCCGTATGCAGCCAGGTCTTGGCGTACAAGCCGCCTCGCAAGAGCGCCACGACGCGGGCCACGACGAGCAAGCCGAGGATCATTGTGAAGCTGATGAAGAGCGTTTTGCGTTGGGCACTTAGCTTCCACCACAAGGAAAAGGCCAAAGCAAAACGGCTGTAGATGAGAAGGGGAAAAATGATCGCAATAGCCGCGCCGACGATGAAAAATGCTGAGGAGCCGGACGTGCCGCGCTCCGTCATCTGCATGTTGGTGAGATACTGCGCCCCAAAGAGATAGAACACTCCATAGAGGAAGTACACCAGCGCCGCAATGCTATGCCGACGCTGGATGCGTTCCCATGCAGGGGTCGTAGACGATGGTGGAACGGTTTCAATGGGACTCGCCATGTCAGCCTCCACGTGCTGTTTTACCGTCGGTTAGCCCATAAAAATTTCTTTAGCTTCGTCCAGGACTGCCGGGGTGATTTCCTGATAGCCGTGCTCACGCGCATATTTTTCGATGCCCATGCGTGCCATGGAGCGCACGAAACTTGGAATGCGCTCGGCCACGCGCTGCTCCGCTTCCGGGGTCCAGCGCAACGGCTCGGCATCGGGCGCGGGCGATGGCAGAGAGGCTTGGGCTTCGTCAAAGGCGTTGGCAACGACGTCGGCAAAGGGGCACTTCGGCGCCTCGGCGTCCGCTGGAGGTACGTCAGCGGAGGTTGGCGGCACCACGACCTCATCGCGACGCTGTCCCAGTGACGAACGCAGCATGGCCATGGGTTCTGCTGGAGCACTTGCACTTTGACCGCCGATCTTCACATCCAGGCTCCGCACCGCTTGCGTTTCCCACGGATTGGTGTACATCGCCATATCCCACCCGCAACCGGGACACGCAAAGATGATGGTCATGACGCCCTCTTCCGGGCCGCGCGTTTCGCGGTGTTGCAGGGCTTCATCACAGGTCATACACAAAAATTTCATCAGAATTCTCCTGCCTGGTGTACTGACGTGAACTGCTGCAACGCCTCGGCGAGTGTCAGAAACGCCTGGCCTGCCAACGTCTCAGGGTATTCAAACACGAACGGGGTACCACGATCTGCTGCGGCTGCCAGCCGTGGATCGAAGGGAATACCGCCAAGGTATGGAACACCAAGCGCGGTCGCCGTCTCATTGCTATGTGATTCCGGGAACAAATCACCCAAAGTGTGGCAGTGTGGACACGCATACCCCTGCATGTTATCGACCAGGCCGATAACACGATTGGGCAGCACCTCGTTGGCCACAGTCAGGGATTTTTTCACGATCAGTTGCGACACTTGCGAAGGGATGGTGACGACCAATACACCAGCCATGAACGGGAGGAGACCGGCGATATTTGGCAGCCGATCAGCGCCTGGTGGTAGATCAAGCAACAGACAGTCGAGTTGCCCCCATACCGTGTCCGTCAGCATCTCGCGCAGCGTGGTCATTTCCATCGTGCCACGCCAGACAAATGCATCATGCTGGGTCGGTGCGTTCCACGTTACGGGTGTTGCGTCGTCGGGGAGAAAAAGATCCATCGACATCACTGGCATGTCCAGCGGACCTCGCGCCGGCAGCACGCCCTGCGCCGTGATGCGTGGGGTGTAATCCCGCACGCCTAGCATCGTGGCGATCGAGGGTCCATTGATATCTGCATCCAGCACCCCAACGCGCCGACCCTGCATGGCATAGGCCGTTGCCAAATTGGCGGTCACGGAGCTCTTGCCCACACCGCCTTTACCGCTGACGACCGCCACAATATGGCGCACGTCACGTAGCCGCGCCTGCAAGCGCGCCGCCTGCTGCTGCACCTGGGCCATGATGTTTGAGCCACCATCGCCAACAATATCTGCGTAGGTTTTCATAGGCCGTACTGCACCTACTTTACTGCGGGACACGCGACTTTGCGACGCAGAGTGTTACGTGCAAGCGCCCGTCACGGCTGTCAATGAGATGCCATCGCCCGCACAACACCGCATCGCGCGGGCGGTGGCGGGATTAGTCGCCTGGATGCTCGACGGTTTCACGCGCTGCTTGCCGGACTGCTTCGGTGTTTTGCATATAGGCGCCAATGGTCGCTTGCATCGTCTCGCGCGCCTTGGCGATGGCTTCCTCCGCGGTGTCCAACGTGATGACATCAAGGCCTTGTTCCCGGCCCAAGTCTTCGATACGGGTACGTGTCATGTCGCGCATAAAGCCGGCTGGAACTCGCGCCAACCGTTGTTCGGCTTCTGGGGTCCAGGTCATGGTCGTACGCGTTTCGTTATTTGGAGCGGATGGCGTGTAGACCGGTTCGTTGCCCTCGGTGGTAATCGCCAACGCTACGGCTTGCGTTACCGTGGCTAAGCCTTGCACGCGGGCCAACTTTTCCATCCGGGCTTTGGCCCGGCGTCGTTCGTAACCCGAGGGGACGGTGCGTAGGAGCTTGCGTGCCTCCTCTGTCCAACGGAGTTTGACTCCATCAAAACTTGTCTCTTCTTCTAAGCCGCCTTCCAGCGGCACCAGCGAGTCAAGCGTGGCCTGGTCGATTTTGCTGAACTGCTGCCCGCTCTGTTTACAAACCGGGCACGCTTGAGGCAGGGTATTCCGGGCGGCGTAGCCGCAACCGTTACAGATATACGTTGTGCCTTCGGCGAGTTGCTGGGTGTGAATGGCAATTTTTTCTGCCGCAATGCCCATGGAGCGCATCATCCCTTCGGGGAGAATTTCGCCTACGGCGTCCTCGATAACGCCGATCGTTACGACGGAATGGCCACGCTCAAAGGCGTACCGGTGCACCGCCGTGCGGGCGATACCACGGACGAGTGGCGGGACACGTTCCTCCACCCACGCATCTGCATCTTCGGTCCAGACAATGCTTTCTTCCGCTTTGACATCGATCGGTGGCACAAATTTTCGACTGGCGAGCAAGACATTGCACGGGGCCAAACGCAGCAGATTTTCGGCATTCGAGCCGATATCCATCGTATCGTCGCTGTGAACGCCGATACGTCCTAGCACGAGGAGCCACGGCTTGCGTTCGCGCACATAGTGCAGCATCTTTTCAAACGCTTTCCCCGGCAGCAGCGTGATTTTGACATCCATGCCTGCATCCGCTGCTACGCGCCGTGCGACTTCGAGATGGGATTGGTAAATCTTGGCTAAGCCGGTATCAATGATTTCTTCGTGGAGGGCCTCTTGCTCTTTAAACTTGAAGACTTTTGAGGCTTTTTCAGATAACACTCCGACGATGCCGTTGAACATGACATAGTGCAAAAACGGATCATACACCCCCACGGCCTCAACCGGTCTGTCAAACATTTTGCCCAGCTCAATGGCGGTTTGGAGACCGGCAAACGACTGTGGACTGCCGTCAATTCCGACCACGATCGGGCCTGGCTCCGCTTCCGCCAAGGGGGCGGGATGTTTGACGACAAGCGTATCGACTTGCGTCCGCCGGATGACGCGCTCACACACGCTGCCGAGTAGGCTATCCTTCACCGCGCCCATACCCAAGGATCCGAGCACGACTAGGTCGTAATGACTCTGCTTGATATCATCGACGATGACTTGGAAATTCCGCCCATCGAACATCTTACGTTCAAACGGGAGTTGTTCGTCCTGACATCGCCGTTCCATCACGTCCAAGTATGAATCCGATATCAGTTGGAGTCCCATGGTGATCAGGCTGTCGTGGATTTTCCGCTGCCGTTCCAGTTCTTGCTCGTCCAGGTATTCATCCGGCAACGTAAATTCCATCTGTTTGAAGCGGAAGTCATGCATTTTCGCCGCATAGGCATGGCTTCCGATCAAATGGGCCTCAAACTGTTTGCTCAGCGTCACCGCTATATCGACACACGCATTCGAGTGCTCTGAATTGTCCAACGGGACGTAGATGTTTTTGTACATGACCTCTCCTTCAACCTCCATTTCGCACGGCGACGTCGGTAATGCTTCTCAGAGAACACTCGCCTGGTGAGTAACGTTGGAAAAGCGAGCGCGTGGGGGGAATAGAAGATAGGCGAAAATCCAGCGGCGATTCTACCACATGGCAGCCCGGCGTCAAGAGCGATTTTCAGACGACGCATTGCCGTGCTGCATCTGATCGAGATCGCTGCGGTGATGTTTATAGGCTTGACACAACGCGACGTATTCTTCCTGGGCATACTGTACATACCCCTGATGCGTCGGTGTGAGTGTAGTGACGACACGCCCTGGCACTCCTAGGACGAGGGAATGTGGTGGGATGTGCATATCCTCCGTGACCAAGGCGCAGGCTCCGATAATGCTGTTGGCCCCAATATGAGCCCGACTGAGCACGACGGCGCGGATACCGATGAGTACGTTATCGTCGATCGTGCAGCCGTGCACGATGGCTCCGTGCCCTACCGTGACGCGGTTGCCAATACGCGTCGGGGAATTATCATCGACATGGACCACTGCGCCATCTTGAATGCTGCTATGGGTCCCCACGATGATAGGAGCAAGGTCAGCGCGCAGCACCGCCCCAAACCAAATGCTGGAATGTTGGCCCACCGTGACATCCCCCACCAGCGTTGCCGTCGTGGCGACAAACGCTGTGGGGTGCACGTCGGTATGTGGATCGCCGAGACGGAATGGCGTTGCCATCAAGGGCCTACTTCTTCGCCGCAGCTTTGGTCTTGCCCCGCCCTTTCGCCGGTGGGCGTGGCATGGCTTCCAAGGCGTCTACCAACAAGCGGATACCGATACCAGTGGCCCCCTTGGGGACGTATGGTTTGCCATTCCGCGTCCAGGCCGTCCCGGCAATGTCGAGATGAACCCATGGTACCTCCCCGACAAATTCTTTGAGGAATGCTCCGCCCGTAATGGAGCCGGCTTCACGGCCGCCCGTATTTTTGATGTCGGCAAAATCGCTACTGATCTGCTTGCTGTATTCCTCGAACAAGGGAAGTTGCCAGACACGTTCGGCACTTTGTTCGCCCGCGACGCGTAGCCGCTCCATCATGGCCTCATCCGTGCCCATCATGCCGATAGCGTGGTTGCCCAAGGCGATGACCACCGCTCCGGTCAGCGTTGCCAAATCGACCATACACGCGGGCTTCAATTTCTCCACGGCATAGGCGAGCGCATCGGCGAGTACCAGCCGTCCCTCGGCATCGGTGTTAATGACCTCAACGGTTTTGCCGGACATGGCGTGTAGGATATCCCCGGGTTTGATAGCGGTGCCGCTGGGGAGATTCTCCGACGCGGGGACGAGTCCGACGACACGGCGTGGATATTCGAGCTGTGCCAGCGCTTGCATGGTCCCCAGAACCGCAGCCCCCCCGGCCATGTCCATCTTCATGTCTTCCATATTCGCCGCGGGTTTGATGGAAATCCCGCCACTATCGAACGTGATCCCTTTGCCCACCAGGACAATGGGCGCTTCGGTGGCACCCTTCGGGCTATGTTCCAGCGAAATCAGCACCGGTGGTTGTATACTGCCTTGGGCGACACCGAGGAGACAGCCCATCTTCAGGCGTTCCATATCAGTGCGGTTGAGGACTTTACAGCGTAACGACGTGCGTTTCGCAATGTCTTGTGCCGTTGTTGCCAGATACGATGGGTTGACATCATTGCCTGGGCTATTGATCAGATTGCGTGCCATGCTCACGGCGTCCGCCAGAATCGTGCCGCGTTGTATCCCTGTACTGAGTCCCTGCTGGGCGCCTGAGCCAGAAACGAGAATTTGCAGTTCACGCAAGGTATCCTGTGCTGGCTCGTCATCGTGTGCGCTTTCACTTTTATACGTTTTGAGGTTGTATAACCCTAACAGGACACCTTCCGTGATGGTCTGTCCCATATCTACCGGCTTGAGATCGCACACGGGAGGCAGGAGGGCCATGGTTGCAACGCCAAGCTTCCGGGCAGTGATGGCAGCACTGGCACTTGCTTGGCGCAGGTGATCGGTCGTGAAGTCCTCTGGCTTGCCCAGGCCGACGAGCAAGATGCGCGGCACCTGTATACGTCCCTGCGTGCGAATGAGTGACGTACTGTTCAATGCTCCGGGAAAGTCACCGCTGTCGAGATACTCGCTCAGGAGGCCATCAAGGCGGGCATCGAGCTGGGCTACGGGACTTTTGGCCGGAAGGGGTGTCTTGTACCACACAGGGACCACAAGTACATCCACCTTCGACGTCTCGGCTTTGGCGCGTTTGATGACCACTTGCATACGAACCTCATTTCAGAGTAGGGATTTTGTGGGGAAAACTCTGCCTTTTACGGGCCTCTCATGGCAAAGATACTGGCTTATTGTGGCGTTTCTTTCAGAGCCACATACAGCGTATTTTCGCCTCGGGCAACTAAGAACAAGATCGTATCGTCTGCATTCTCCTCTAACGTCTTGGTATACGCGCGTGTGTCTTCAATAGGGCGCCGGTTGATTTCCACGATCACATCGCCTCGCCGCAGACCGGCTTCTGCGGCCGGACTGTCCGGGGCAACCGCCGCGACCAGCACCCCCTTGTCGTGGGGTAATCCCATACTGCGGGCCAACTCCGGCGTAATATCTTGGATTTCCATGCCGAGGCGCTGAGTGACATCAGGCGCCGCCGCAAGGGACTCCTCTTGGAGCTCGGCAATCGTCACGGTGAGCGTTTTGGCCTGGCCTTGGCGTAACACTTTCACCTCGACGCGTTTACCCACGGCGGTGTTTGCCACCGCTCGGGGCAGTTCGTGCATATCGTGGATGTCACTACCGTTGAACGTCGTGATGATATCGCCACGTTCGAGCCCGCCGCGGTCTGCAGGGCTTTCTGCCACGACATCAGCGACCAAGGCGCCTTGGGCTTTCGGCAAGGAAAAAGAATGGGCCAATTCCGGCGTGACTTTTTGGATCATCACCCCCAGCCAGCCGCGGATAACTTTCCCCTGTGTATGCAATTGCGGCAGGAGTTCTTTGACGAGATTGATCGGGGTGGCAAAGCCGATACCTGTTCCGCCCGCAATGATTGCCGTGTTAATCCCGACGACTTCACCCTGCGTGTTGAACAATGGGCCGCCACTATTCCCTGGGTTGATCGAAGCATCGGTCTGGATAAAGTCGTCATACTGTCCTCCGATGACGCGTCCTTTGGCGCTGACGATACCGGCGGTGACAGTGTGCGATAAGCCGAAAGGATTGCCAATGGCCATCACCCATTCGCCGATACGTAACGTGTCGGAATTCCCCAGGGGAACGGTCGGCAAGTCCACCGTCGTCTTGACCTGCAAGAGTGCGAGATCCGTTTTGGGGTCACGTCCGACTATCCGTGCTTCAAATTCGCGCTCGTCGTGCAAAATGACTTTGATTTTGTCCGCTTCTTCGATCACGTGATTGTTGGTCAGAATCAAACCCTGCGCATGGATGAGGAAGCCAGACCCCAGACTCTGGCGCGCTTGAGGAGGGGCCTCGCCAAAGAAGCGTTCAAAGAATTCACGGAACGGATCGTTGCCAAAGGGCGAGCGCTCTCGGTATGGACTGCGAAAACCACGAAAGCCGCGTTCTTCACTGGATTTTTTTTGGACGATACTAATGTTGACAACCGCAGGGGAAAGCTGTTGCGCTAACTGCATGAAAATGCTCAGGCCTTCATGGAGGGCCCGTGTTGAGTCGTCGGGGCGTTCGCGCCACAGGGGAGAGGTCTGCGCTTCGCCAAGACTGGAGCGTCCGGAGTAGACAAGGCCCAGCGCGAAGACAAGGAGTGCAGCGACTAGCCGTGCTGATGCCTTGCTCTGTCGGGGCCATAGATGACCCACCATGATTTTCTCCTGGTCTGGTATAGGGGGCGCGTCACCCGCGTGAACTGGGCTCACTTGCGTGTATTGCTGGAAGCACGTCCCGATAGCCGCGAGCCTATGGCGCGAGCGTTGTGAAAAGTCACCCCCATGTGAGGCACATGCGTAGCGTACAGAGCCTGTGTCGTGCAGCAAGTACGATGGCATTCCATGCTCTCATAGAGAATATTCTCATGCCAACAAGGTGTGCTTGGAACTATACTTATTGCCTAGGCCTATTTCAAGTTGAGGACGCCTATTTTACGGTACGAAAGTTGCGTGCGGGTCTTCGGCGTACGGAGAACGATGCGCTGCTGGAGGACGCGGAGAACCCGCGGCGTGGGGGGCGTGCCGGTGGACGGTTCGTTCACGGTGTCTTGTCCGTCGGCGTGAAGCCTTTGCGAGAGGCCGTAATGGCGCTATAGCAGCGCTTGACAAGGCTCTGAGAGCAGAGCTATAATCAGCCACTTACCGCAGTCTTGTACAGCATCAAGGCTGTTTCCCTCAAAGATCACTGGTTGTTCCATACACGAATGCAAGAGGATAGCGCTGGTGGCTCCTCCACCGTCAGGTCATGCGACTGGATTAGTGGTGGATCTGGCGAAGATTCTCCCAGAGGGGTTGGAGTTTACAGCAGAGGTTGAGCCGGAATCCCTCCAGCTACCCCACGAAGACGCCATCACGGTCAATGCGCCGGTGCTTGTGCACGGCTTCCTTCGGCGCGTGGCGGAGCAAGTCTATTTTCGTGGTGCTGTGCAGGGCACGATACGTGCGCTCTGTAGCCGTTGCTTGGACACGGTACATGCCGCGATCGATGCAGATATCGATGCGGCGTTCCTGCCACCGCCTACGGGGGCGGATGCCGAGGAAACATTGGAGGCCGATGAACTGGACGTGTATACACATGATGGCGTCCAGATCGATCTTCAGCCGCTTGTCCGTGATCAAGTAGTCCTCGCCTTTCCTGTACAGTCATTATGCCGTGAAGAGTGTGCGGGACTGTGCCAAGTCTGTGGAGTCAACCGAAACGAACAGCAGTGTGCATGTCAGGACGAGGGCAGGGACTCTCCGTTCCGCGTGCTCAAAGGTTTGCACTTTCCTGAATCGTTGTGAGAGGCCGAAATTATGGGCGTGCCGAAGCGCAAAACATCCAAATCCCGCCGTGATAAGCGGCGTACGCACCACCATCTGTCGTTGCCGACGCAGAGTGTATGTCCGCAATGCCAAGAAGTGCAACGTGCTCACCATGTTTGCCAGTCGTGCGGGTACTACAAGGGACGGCAGGTTATCGCTGTCAGTGACGTGCTGTAAGGAGCGTTGGGAGTCGGAGGAGAGGAAGACACTTCGATCCCAAAGTGCTTCTTTCAAGGTGCACCATTCATGAAAATTGCAGTTGACGGCATGGGCGGTGATTATGCACCGCAAGCAATTGTCGAAGGTGCGGTGCTCGCGGCTCAGGAGAGCGGGGCTCATATTGTCTTAGTAGGCGATGAGGTGCGACTTGAGCGGGAGCTTGATCGCTTGCAAGCGCATAACTTGCCCATCGACATCTGTCATGCCTCCGAAGTGGTCTATATGGATGAAGCCCCTGTCATGGCGCTCCGGAAGAAGCGCTATTCTTCTATCCGTGTAGCGACAGGTCTTGTCCGTCGTGGTGAGGCGCACGCCGTGGTCAGCTTTGGCAATACCGGCGCGGCGCACGCTGCCGCGACGATGATTCTCAAACCCATTCAAGGCATTGACCGCCCGGCTATCGCCGCCCTGCTTCCTACGCAAAAAGGCTTCACCGTCCTTTTGGATGCCGGTGCCAACGTCGATTGCCAAGCCTCACAACTGTTCCAATTTGGTGTGATGGGAAACGTGTTTGCCAAGTGTCTGTTCCATAACCCGTCACCGGCGGTGGGGTTGTTGGCTATTGGTGAAGAAGATACGAAGGGGAACGACGTCACCAAAGAAGCGTTTCAGATGTTCAAACAGAGCAATCTGAATTTTGTGGGGAATGCGGAAGCTGGCAAACATTTTTTCCGTGGTATGGCTGATGTGGTCGTCTGTGACGGTTTTATCGGTAATGTCGCTTTGAAAATGTGTGAAGGGATTGCCGAGATGTATGGGCAGGCGCTGAAAGCTGGGCTGACACGATCGTTCTGGCGGCGCATGACGGCTTTGTTGGTGCGGCCTGCGCTCAATGAGATTCGACAACGCGTGGATGCTTCGGAATACGGCGGTATGCCACTCATTGGCGTGAATGGGACGTGCATCATCGGGCACGGGAGTTCGACTCCTAAAGCAGTGAAGAATGCCATCCACATGGCCAAGCGCATGGCTGATGAGCAGGTGACGGAGCGCATTCAGGACGAGATTGAGCAAAACAGCGATATTCAAGACGTCGATGGTAGCCTACGGCGGCGCAAAATTTGGCGACACATTCGCAACCATATGTCGTTCCGCGGCGAGCGCGAGCTAGACGATGAGGTCACGACGACAGACGATGATGTGCAGCCATCCCACACTCCACTCTAAGCACTCTCTTCCAACGTAGGAATCTTCCGCATGGCCGAACGTCTTCTGTGTGTATTTCCTGGGCAAGGTTCGCAGTTTGTCGGTATGGGTAAAGACTTATGTCAGGCGGATGCAGATGTGCGGGCACTGTACGAGGAGGCCAACGATGCCTTGGGGTACGATCTGCAGCAGCTCTGCTTTGAGGGGCCGGAAGAGACCTTACGTCTGACACAACACACGCAACCCGCTATCCTCGTGCATAGTGTGGCCGCATGGACACTCCTTGCGAAGCGCGGTGTGCGGCCGGCTATGCTGGCCGGGCACAGTTTGGGCGAATATTCGGCCTTGGTCGCCGCTGGTGTCTTGGCTTTTGCGGATGCGGTACGTTTGGTGCATCAACGTGGGCGATTTATGCAAGAGGCTGTCCCGCCTGGTGAGGGCACGATGGCAGCGCTGATGGGGATTGCCCGTGAAGACGTCGAAGCACTCTGTGCCGAATTTGCGGGTGATGGCGTCTTGCAACCGGCGAATTATAACGCCCCCGACCAGATTGTCATTGCTGGTGAGACCGCACGCGTTCATGCGGCGGTCGAAGCGGCCAAAGAACGACGTACGGGTCGTACCGTCGTGCTGAACGTGAGTGCCCCGTTTCATTGTCGCATGTTACAGTCTGCGGCGACGCGGCTCGCGGAGGAATTGGCCGAGGTGACGTTTCACGCCTTCGCCATGCCGGTGATTGCAAACGTGACGGCTACTCCTCATCCCTCGCCGTCCGAGGTGCGCGATCTGCTCATTACCCAAGTCGCTTCTCCGGTGCGGTGGGCCGAGTCAATGCAGTACGCGGTGGCACAAGGATGTGATACGCTGATAGAAGTTGGTCCGGGCAAAGTGCTTGCCTCGCTTATGCGGCGTATTACGCGCCAGGTGAAAGCCCGGACGGTGGATGAGGTCTTGCAGGACGAGGCGCTGAGAGACACATGACAGATTTGCAGGGAAAAGTCGCAGTAGTGACGGGTGGCTCGCGCGGTATCGGTCGGTCTATCGCGTTGGCTTTAGGCAATGCCGGGGCGAAAGTTGCCGTGACGTGCATGCAGAACCGTGAGGCTGCTGAGGATGTTGTCGCGGCTCTGCGGCAAGCGGGTAGCGATGGATGTGTCTGCCAATTCGATATCGCTGATTTTGAGGAGACCGCACAGGCGTTGGATGATGTGGTGCAGCAGCTTGGCAGTCTCGATATTCTGGTTGCTAATGCCGGGGTGCGACACGATCAATTACTGATCCGGATGAAGCCTGAGGAGTGGCAGGCGGTCTTGCAGACCAATCTGTCCGGGCTTTTCCACAGTGCCCGTGCCGCTACCCGTGTCATGATTCGGCAGAGGTGGGGCCGTATTATCGCGATTTCGTCAATCGCAGGACTCGTTGGGAATGCCGGACAGACCAACTACGCGGCGTCGAAAGCCGGCATGATCGGCTTCGTCAAAGCCCTGGCCAAAGAAGTGGCTTCACGTGGCATTACGGTCAATGCCGTGGCACCCGGTATGATCGATACGGATATGACGCGGACGCTAACCGAGGCTCAACGCCAGACGTTGGTGGAGCAAATTCCGAGTGGGGGTTTGGGGACGCCGGAAGATGTGGCAGCCTGTGTACTGTTTTTGGCCTCGGAAGGGGCACGATATATTACGGGGGAGGTCGTGAGCGTGAGTGGCGGATTGACCATGTAAAGGGAGTATGAGGACAGGAAGGTTAACGTGAAACAATAGGCCATGCAAGCCGTAAGGCTTGCCCGCAGGATGGAGGAGCATTACCCATGAGCATTACAGAGCGCGTTCGAGCTATCATTGTCGAGCAACTCGGAGTGGACGAAAAAGAGGTGACCGAATCGGCTTCATTTATTGACGATTTGGGTGCTGATTCTCTTGACACGGTCGAGTTGGTTATGGCCTTTGAAGAAGAGTTCGATATCGAAATCCCTGACGAAGATGCTGAAGAGATCACAAGCGTTGCTGACGCTGTCCGGTACATTCAAGAAAAGAGTTCCAAGGAGAAAACCTCCTAGAGACGTTGCTGCCTGGTGTACACCTCCCCCGCTTCTGGTGGGAGGTGTACGAGGTATGGGAGGTCCACGGCCGTGTGCCCGAAAGGGGTTGCCAGGCGATAAGGATGTGAGCGCGTGAATAGACGAGTTGTCGTGACTGGGTTAGGAGGTATTACGCCTCTTGGCACAGGTATCGAAAAAACCTGGGAGCGATTGCTGAAGGGCGAGAGCGGCGTTGACACCATTGCGCAATTCGATGCCAGTGCCTTTCCCTGCCGGATTGGGGGCGAGGTACGGGATTTCACACCTCTCGATTACGTCGATCGCAAAGAAGTGAAACGTATGGATCGTTTTACGCAGTTTGCCTTGGCTGGTGCGACGATGGCGATCGAAGAGGCGGCGGTGTCTATCACGGAAGAGACGGCCGATCGTATGGGGTGTCTCCTCGGGGTTGGGCTCGGAGGGTTGGCAACGCTTGAAAGCAATCATACCAAGCTTTTGCGTGCCGGTCCGGATCGTGTGTCGCCGTTCTTTGTGCCGATGCTTATTGGCAATATGGCGGCCGGGCAGGTGTGTATCCGTTTTGGATTGCGTGGACCGAATTCCTGTGTTTCTACAGCCTGTGCCGCTGGGACGCATGCTATTGGTGATTCCTATCGTCTGATTCAGCGGGGTGATGCCGATGTCATGGTGACTGGCGGCGCGGAAGCGGCGATTACACCGCTCGGCCTTGGCGGTTTCTGCGCCATGCGCGCGGTGTCGACGCGGAACGACGAGCCTCAGCAAGCCAGCCGTCCTTTCGATAAGGCACGTGATGGCTTTGTCATGGGGGAAGGGGCTGGGATTCTGGTGTTGGAAGAGTTAGAACATGCCAGGCAGCGTGGGGCGAGGATCTATGCGGAGCTAGTCGGGTATGGTATGAGTGCCGACGCCCACCATATGACTCAGCCTGATCCTAATGCGCGCGGTGTCGCACTGTGTATGCAACGCGCTTTACACGATGCCGGTATGGAGCCCCATGAGGTGGATTACATCAACGCGCATGGTACCTCAACTCCATACAACGATAAGTTCGAAACCCTGGCAATCCATAAGATTTTTGGTGAGCATGCCTATCAGCTTGCCGTCAGCTCAACGAAGTCGATGACCGGGCACTTGTTTGGTGCTGCAGGTGGTATCGAAGGTATTTTTACGGTCTTGTCCATTGCGCGTGATGCCATACCGCCGACGATTAACTGGGAAACGCGCGATGATGATTGTGATCTGGATTATGTCCCCAATATGTCTCGCTATGTGCCGGTGACGGTTGCCATGTCCAATTCGCTCGGCTTTGGCGGAACCAATGCGAGCGTCATCTTCAAAAAATATGTGGAGGCGGCGTGAGCGATCCTACGCGGGTCGCGTGTCTGGCACGCGTGCAAGAGCGCTTGGGCTATACGTTTCGCGATCTCACGCTTCTCGACTGCGCCCTTACGCACAAGTCCTACGCGAATGAGGTGGGTTGTTCGCAGCATTACGAGCGGCTGGAATTTTTGGGCGATGCAGTATTAGGACTGATCATCAGCGCACACCTCTACATGCAGTATCCTGCCTCCCGCGAGGGTGCACTCTCGAAGTTGCGTGCTCGTGTTGTCAGTGCTGATAGTCTTGCTTCTTTCGCCCGCGCGATTGATTTGGGAGCTGCTCTGCGGCTTGGACGCGGTGAGGAACATAGCGGCGGGCGCGAGAAAAATTCCCTGTTGGCTGCTGCGTTGGAAGCTGTCGTGGCGGCTGTGCATCTCGATGGTGGCCTCGCACAAGCCCAGGAGAGTTTTCTGTGGTGTTTTGCCGAGATGATGACGCAATACGTGACCTCGACGCAGGGGTGGGATTACAAGGGGATGTTACAGGAGTACACGTTGAGTGTGTTCGGATGTACGCCGATGTACTGCGTGGTCGGCGAAGAAGGGCCACCGCATCAGAAAACCTTTCATGTCCAGCTTACACTGAACCAGGAATATGACTGTCTTGGTATAGGCCCCAGCAAAAAAGCCGCTGAGCAACACGCGGCACAACAATTGTTGACTCTACTACAACCTGATCGCTCCCGACCGTGAGCACTGCAGCGCGATGCAGCGACTCGCCTCAGTGTTCTCCCGCAACGTGAGTATGGATTGTGTGTCAGCACCGAGTGTTTCCATTCCGGTAAGCATCGAGCAATGGGTTGGCCTGCGGATGTGGCAGGGTCCGATATCGTCAAAGGGTAAACAACGATATGGCAGAGCGGAGATTCTTTGGACGCTTACGAGCAGGGTTGCAAAAAACCCGACAGGCGTTGCAACAGCAGTTAGGCGCGGTGTTCAAGCGGCAGCGAGTTGATGAGGAAACGCTGGAGGAGCTGGAAGAAGCACTGATTATGGCCGATGTGGGGGTCAACGCCACGCAAAAGGTGTTGCAGGAAGTAACGCAGCGCCTCAAAACTGCAAAAGGTGATGCCGGTGAGGCCTTACACGATGGTGTGATTACGACTATCCGGGACATTCTGCTCATGGCGGCTCCTGCTGAGCCTGCATCAGAAGTTGTGAAACCGTGGGTATTGATGCTGGTTGGAGTGAATGGGGCAGGGAAAACCACAACGCTTGGCAAGCTGGCCTCCCAGTATCGTATCGCTGGAGCAACGCCTGTGATTGGGGCTGCGGACACGTTCAGGGCCGCAGCGATTGAGCAGGCGGAAATTTGGGCGCAACGTGCCGGGGTCGATATTATTAAAGGACAGCCAGGAGGAGATGCCGCTGCTGTTGCGTTTGATACGGTGCAAGCGGCCCTCGCACGTGGAGCGGATAAGGTGCTTATCGACACGGCTGGGCGTTTGCACACCAAAGTGCATCTTATGGATGAATTGAAAAAGATGCACCGCGTTCTTGCTCGGGCATTGCCGGGAGCTCCGCATGATGTTTGGCTGGTTCTCGATGCCACGACGGGGCAGAACGCCGTGCTCCAAGTGCAGCAGTTTCACGAGAGTCTTGGACTGACGGGATTAGTCTTGACGAAATTGGACGGCACGGCAAAAGGGGGGATTGTGGTCAATATTGCCGAGCAATTCCGTGTGCCAATCCGGTATATCGGTGTTGGAGAAGGTCTTGATGACCTCCGGCCTTTCAGCGCGGAGGAGTTTGCCACGGCGTTGTTAGACGAATAATACGTGCCGTCTCGGGCTTTTTTCGAGAGCTTTGACGCACAGCACAAAGGACAGAAGTATGTCGAACGAAGAGGTGAAGCAACAGCTTGCAGCACTCCAGACGCGTTTGGCCGCGCTCCGAGGCCATCTTTGATTTAGAGGCAGCCGAAGAACGTATCGCCGTGCTTGATCGGCACGTCGCACGCAGTGATTTTTGGGACAAAGTGGATGAAGCCCAGGATGTCCTCAAACAGCGTGCGCAATTGCAGGTGCCATTGGACAGTTGGAAGAAACTGACGACGCAGGTCCACGACGCCATGAGTCTCCTGGAGTTAGCGGAGGAAGAAGATGATACCGACGTCCAGCAAGAGGTGACAACCGAAGCCCAAAAGCTTGCTGCAGAAGTTGACCATTTCGAGTTGGAGGCAATGCTCAGCGGTAAGATGGATGACTCCAATGCCATCTTGAACATTCATCCCGGCGCTGGCGGGACAGAATCCCAGGACTGGGCGGACATGCTCTTGCGTATGTATATTCGCTGGGCCGAGACGCATGGGTATTCCTACGAGTTGTTGGATTTCCAGCCGGGTGAAGAAGCAGGGATGAAGAACGCGACTTTGCGTGTTATCGGTCGGTATGCGTATGGCTATTTGAAAGCCGAAACGGGTGTGCACCGCCTTGTGCGAATTTCGCCTTTTGACGCGGCAAAGCGGCGCCATACGTCATTTGCCGCGATGCTGGTGTCGCCAGAAATCGACGCCTCCGTCACCATTGAAATTGATGAATCCCGCCTGCGGGTCGATACTTACCGCTCGAGCGGGGCCGGTGGGCAACATGTTAACGTGACGGATTCTGCCATTCGGCTGACCTATCAGGTGGACGATACGACGAAAGTCGTGGTGCAATGCCAGAACGAGCGTTCGCAGCATAAAAATCGTGCGAGTGCCATGAACGTCCTACGCTCTCGGCTCTACGCGTTGGAGCAGCAGCGGCAGCGCGAGCGTATGGAGGAAATACAAGGCGAGAAGAAAGACATCGCCTGGGGCAACCAAATCCGGTCATACATTCTGGCGCCGTATCAATTGGTGAAAGATCATCGCACAGGGATCGATGTCGGGAACGTCGATGCGGTGTTCGACGGGGCGTTGGATCCCTTTATTAAGGAATATCTGCTCTCACGGTCCCCTCGCCCGTAAAGCACTGTTGGCTGGGGAGCCGCTCTGTATCATTCGTTTCGCAGGATTGTTATAGGCGTTTCCATGTATGAATTTGCCGTGAGCTTACGCTACCTCAAGTCTCGCCGTCACCAGACGTTTATTTCGCTGATCACCGTCATCTCAATCGGTGGCGTGGGGGTGGGGGTGATGGTGCTCATTGTTGTCTTGGCGGTGATGAGCGGTTTCGAGCAGAGCTTGCAGGAGAAAATTCTCGGGATTAATTCCCATGTATGGGTTTTTTCCAACCAAACGCCCTATATCGAGAACGCGCACGATATTGCTGCAAAGGTGCGCACCTTGCCTCATGTCACGCTGGCCGCACCGTTTACGACTCATGAAGTCATGTTAGTTGCAGAGGGGCGTATTGCGGGCACTATTCTGCGAGGTGTTGATCCCAGCCAGCCCGACTTGCTGGCAGACTTTCGGCAGCATTTCGGTGGGCAGGATCTGCAACAGTTGTTAGCTCCTCCGCAGGCTGTCGTCCCGGCCAATGCCAATGCAGCCGAGTCCCGGGCTACTCCGCCGCAGCGCGGGATCATTTTAGGTAAAGAGCTGGCCCGGAGTCTCCTGGCGTTTCCTGGCATGACCCTCCTTGTGAACTCACCACTTGGGATTCTCTCCCCGGCAGGTATCATGCCGAACGTGCGACGGTTTACGGTGACCGGCACCTTTACGACAGGTATGTATGAGTACGACAACAAATTGGCCATAATTGCCCTCGACCAGGCACAGGATTTCTTCGATATGGGAGCGAAGGTCAATGGCATTGAGGTCAAGGTCGATAATCTGTACCGCGTGCATCAGGTAACGCAAGCGATGCATACAGCCCTCGGCCCAGGGTATTGGACGCGCGATTGGATGCAGATGAACCGAAGCCTGTTTGCGGCCTTGCGGCAGGAGAAAGTTCTCATGTTTATCATTCTGGTACTCATTATTCTGGTGGCGGCGTTCAATATTATTAGTACGCTGGTCATGATGACGATGGAAAAGCGCGCGGATATTGCCGTGCTGAAATCCATGGGAGCTCGCCGGAGCAGTATTCAGAGGATTTTTATGCTGGAAGGCTTGATCATTGGAGGGATTGGGACTGTCTGCGGTACGATTGCTGGGCTCGTGTTCACCTGGAACCTCCAGACCATCGCTGGCTGGGTCGAACGGCTGTTGGGGATCCAACTTTTTCCGCCGGACGTGTATTTTATCGATCAGCTTCCGGCGGAGATTCGATCCGTCGATATCGGATATATTGTTCTGACGGCCCTCGTTATCAGTTTTGTGGCGACCTTGTACCCTGCCTGGAACGCGTCCAGACTTGACCCGGTTGTGGCTTTGCGATATGAATAGTTCATGCTATCATTAGGGGTAGCGAAAACAGCGGGCTATCGAAACATTGATGCTGCTTCAAGTCGATAACGTCTCTAAACACTACATTTGGCATCAGCGCACAATTGAGGTGCTATGCGGGGTACAAATGCAGGTAGCAGTCGGGGAAATGGTGGCCATTGTCGGTCCCTCGGGTGCGGGCAAGAGTACCTTGTTGCAATTAATGGGCGGTCTTGATCGTCCAAGTCAAGGTGCTATTTGCTATAAAGGGATTGTGTTGCAGCAACTCCGGGATGAGCAGTTAGCTGATTTTCGCAACCAACACGTCGGTTTCATTTTTCAGTCTCACCATTTGTTGCCCGAATTCTCCGCATTGGAAAATACGATGCTGCCTGCTTTGATCCAACGCCGTCCGAAGCACAAGGCGCGAGAAGACGCGCAGCAATTGTTGGTGAGTGTTGGCCTGGGTGACAGGATACATCATCGTCCGAGTGAGCTGTCCGGTGGTGAACAACAGCGCGTCGCTGTCGCACGGGCTTTGGTGAATAACCCGGATATCGTGTTGGCTGATGAACCGACTGGTAATCTTGATCGGGCCATGAGTCAATCGATACAAAATCTGCTCCGTCGGCTCAATGAAGAACGCGAGCAAACGTTTGTTATCGTGACACACGATAGAGAGTTTGCGGCACAAATGGACCGTGCGGTTTCCCTGGTGGACGGGAAGGTCCGTGCAGTCTGAGGAGGGTGTGAAGCATGTTCAAACGGTTTACGGAACGGGCCAGACGGGTCATCATTCTCGCGAGGGAGGAAGCCGAGCGGCACCATCACGAGTATTTGGGCACTGAGCACATCCTGCTTGGGATGCTGAAGGATGGTGGCGGTATTGCGATCACGGTCTTGCAGAAGGCCGGGCTGAGTGTCGATCAGATTCGGCTTGAGGTCGAGCGACATTTGCCACGCAATGCGAACTCCTTGATCGTGGGCGAGATTCCTTTTACGCCGAAAGCGAAGAAGGTGTTGGAGTATGCTGTCGAAGAAGCCCGGCTGATGGGGCACAATTATATCGGCACAGAGCACCTCTTGCTCGGCTTGCTCAAGGAAAAAGAAGGTATTGCTGCTAAGGTCCTGAATAATCTCAGCATTCGCCTAGTCGAAACCCGCGAAAAGATCCTGAATCTTCTCCAAGAACCTGCGACCAAAACCAAAGAAAAAAGTAAAACCCCAGCGCTGGACGAGTTCGGGCGTGATCTCACCGAGTTGGCGCAGGCAAGTAAGCTCGACCCGGTGATCGGGCGCGAGGACGAAATTGAGCGTGTCGTGCAGATTTTGTGCCGGCGCACCAAAAATAATCCGGTGCTCATCGGGGAGCCGGGCGTTGGGAAAACGGCGATTGTCGAAGGTTTGGCGCAACGGATCGTCAATAAGGAAGTCCCTCAGCTTTTGTTCGATCGGCGTGTGGTCGCTCTCGATTTGGGCGCTTTGGTCGCCGGGACCAAGTACCGTGGGCAGTTCGAAGCGCGTATGAAGGCGATCATGAAGGAGATCGTGCAGGCGGAGAACATCGTGATTTTCATTGATGAGTTGCACACTCTGGTTGGTGCCGGAGCCGCTGAAGGTTCAGTAGACGCCTCGAATATGCTGAAGCCCGCTCTCTCTCGCGGCGAAATTCAATGTATTGGTGCCACCACGCTTGATGAATACCGTAAGTATATTGAGAAGAATGGCGCACTCGAACGTCGCTTCCAGAGTATTTTAGTTGATCCGCCGAGTATTGAAGAAAGTATCGAGATCCTGAAGGGTTTGAAGGATCGCTATGAAGCGCATCACCGGTTGCGTATACCGGATGCGTCGATTGAGCAGGCCGTGAAACTTTCGGCGCGATACGTGACTGACCGTTACCTCCCTGACAAAGCGATCGATGTGATGGACGAAGCCGGGGCACGTGTGCGGTTGCAGCGTATTACGCCACCGCCGATGGTGCGGGAGTTACAGCGCAAGGTCAATGATGTCGTCCGTGTCAAGAAAGACAAAATCGAGAACCAGGAGTTTGAAAAAGCCGTTGAACTGCGTGATGAAGAAGAGGATGTCCGCCGCCAGATCGAGGACCTGAAACGGGAGTGGGAAGAGTCGCAGGATGATGCCGAACTCATCGTGAGCGAAGAGGATATGGCGTACGTCGTGTCGCGCATGACCGGCATCCCGCTGTCGAAGATCGAGGAAGCTGAATCACGCCGCTTGTTGAACATGGAAGCGGAAATGCACAAGCGTGTTGTGGGGCAGGATGAGGCGATCACGGTTGTGACGCGCGCGATTCGCCGCTCACGTGCGGGATTGGGTGATCCGAAGCGGCCTGTTGGTACGTTCATCTTTCTTGGACCAACTGGCGTGGGAAAAACCGAGATGGCTCGGGCATTATCAGAGTTCTTGTTTGGGGATGAGAGCGCGCTGATTCGCGTTGATATGTCAGAGTATATGGAGCGCTTCAATATTTCCCGTCTCACTGGCGCTCCCCCAGGGTATGTTGGGTACGATGAGGGCGGGCAGCTGACCGAGCAGGTACGGCGCAAGCCCTATTCAGTGGTCTTGCTGGACGAGGTAGAAAAAGCCCATCCGGACATCTTCCACGTGCTGTTACAGGTGATGGATGATGGGCATCTCACTGATAGTTACGGACGCAAGGTCGACTTCAAGAACGTTGTGTTGATTATGACGTCGAACTTGAGCGCCAGGACCATTGAGAAGAATACCGCCATTGGTTTTCAACAAGGGGACGAGTCCGACACGTTTGACAAGATGAAGGCAAACGTGATGAACGAGCTCAAACGCACGTTTAACCCTGAATTTCTGAACCGGATCGATGAAGTGGTGATGTTTCATCCGTTGAGCATGCAACATATCCAAGAGATCATCGATATTATGTTGCGTCGGTTGAATCAGCAGATGGAGGATCAAGGGATCACGCTGGAAATTGATGAAGATGCCAAAGCGTGGTTGGCCAAGCAGGGGTATGATCCGGCATATGGCGCCCGTCCCTTGCGGCGTGCTATCCAGCGTCATATTGAAGACCCGCTGTCGGAAGAGGTGCTCCGGGGCGAATTTGCCAACGGCGGTGTCGTGCAGATTAAGACGGCTGGTGAAGAACTGGTCTTTGTGTCGAAGCAAGAAGATGCGGTAGAGAGTCTCTCTGACAACTAACTGAGCATCTTCATTCCTTGATGTTTTTGCTAAGCCCGGTGGAGTGAGGCTCCATCGGGCTTTGGTGTGTGTGGACGGTCTACGACTGCGCACCCCCCCAGGATGGGCGGGTGGGGCCGTTACGTGAGGGCAGGAAGCTTGATTGATCATGCGTAGATTGACGCGAGGAATTGCCCCCCTTTTACTCTGCCTTGTGTGTCCTGTTGTGCCGCTCTGGGCGTCTGTTGTGTCAGGAGCCATCGTTCGCGCTATTGAGATCAGTGGGCACCGGCGCACGCAGGAAGCGACCATCCGCTTTTATCTGAAAACCGAGATTGGCAGTCCCTATTCCCCCCAGATTTTGCGTGAGGACATCAAGCGCCTCTACGCGCTCCGCGTTTTCGACAATATCCAGGTATTTGCGGAAGAGACGGCGGATGGCGTCCGTCTGAAAGTTGTCGTGAGTGAAAAACCGGCGACGCGAGCTGTGACGTTTGCCGGGAACCGTCTGATCGAGAATGACGAGATCGAAAAACGTATTGTCCTGCAAGAGCGCGCGACATTTGATCGTAGCCGTTTGAATGACACCGTTACGGGCCTCCAAAAGCATTATCGTCAGCAGGGATATTATTTTGCCCATGTCCGTCCACAGGTGACTCCCGTTGATGACAACCAGGTCGATGTCCATTTGCAGATCACCGAGGGGAAAAAGCTTCGCGTGAATCGTATTCGATTTACCGGTAATACGTTCTTTACCGATGCCACTCTCCGGAAAGAGTTGCAGTCAAGAGAGTTCATTATGCCACTGCTCAGTGGTGAGGCGTCGATATATCGCCCGGAGCTGTTGCGAGTCGATCTCCAGTTGCTTGAAAATTTCTATCAGAATCATGGGTTCATTCGTGTGCAAATTGGGGAACCCGTGGTTGAGGTCAATCGCGAGGCCAGTGCGATTATGACGATGATTCCCATCGTTGATGAGGGTGAGCAATATAAAATTGGGAAAGTCGTGCTCCAAGGCGATGAGATTTTCACCGAAGCGCAATTACGCGGGATGACGCGAGCTACTGCCGGCGAGGTCTATAGTCGCGAGGTGATACGACGGGATATCCAACGGGTCACGGAGGCCTATACGGATCGCGGGTATGCTTTTGCGGATGTCACGCCCACCGTCGATGTGAAAAACGATACGCGACTGATTCACCTCACGTATACGACGCGTCCCGGGCCACGGGTATATATCGGGCGTATCGATATTACTGGCAATGAGCGTACACGCGATTGGGTCATCAGACGCGAATTGCGTATTACGGAAGGTGAGCTCTATAGTGGCAGTAAGTTACGCCGCTCACGCCAGCGTTTGAATAATTTGGAGTATTTTGAAGAGGTGAAAATCGACACCAAGCGGCGGTCTGAAGAAGGTCTTATGGACTTGGAGGTTGAGGTCACCGAACAATCCACCGGACAATTTACGGCTGGTGTCGGTTTTAGTTCGGTCGAGACCTTTGTCTTTACGGCATCGGTGGCACAGCGTAATCTCTTCGGGCGCGGGCAATCCGTCTCGGCACAGGCGCGTATTGGTGGTCTGTCACAAGATTTTACCCTCAGCTTCAATGAGCCATGGCTGTTTGGCAATCCGGTTAGTGCTGGATTCAGCCTCTTCCGGCGTGCGGCGGAGTTTCGTACATTCAATTCAGAACGGACCGGCTTCACGTTGACCCTCGGGCGGAGCTTAGGGGAATTTACTCGGGTATCCGTCACCTATGGTTTGGAGGACCTACGCATTAGTGATCTCGATCAGAGCGCCTCGGATTTACTGGAAGACCAAGAAGGCTCACAGCTGGTCAGTGCGATGACGCCGCGTATTGTCCGGGATTCTCGGAACAACCGTTTTAATCCCTCTGG
>CAJIAL010000367.1_pt1 | contig 28251 bp, 28 predicted proteins | sample 9199091 | NCBI WGS metagenome assembly CAJIAL01 (sample SAMEA7708270, study PRJEB35096) | sediment metagenome | biome: marine neritic benthic zone biome [ENVO:01000025]; feature: sediment [ENVO:00002007]; material: shallow marine sediment [ENVO:03000034] sea grass bed [ENVO_01000059] ... | reverse complement strand
CGGTCGTATTAATCTCTTGCACCATCTTATTGCTGAGGAGAAAGATGAGTCGATTGCGTACTTGGGAGGCGTGCTCGTCTATCATACTCTTCCCCTGCTCGCCCAGGACTTCGACCTCCATGGAGACACGAAGGTAACGGCGACCACGGTCGCCACGGAGATTCACCACGAAAGGTTTCATCTGGACGTACACTGGTGTGGCGTTGACAGCATCGGCGGGCACTTGTGGATTGAGCTGCACCTGCTGCGGCGGGGCGCATGGTTGCCCCCCTCTCGGGTTCTGGGGCCCAGAAGGTTGCATCCCTTGTGGCTTCGACGCGCACGGTTGCATGCCCACCTGGGCCCCCGGGGCGGGCGTGGAGGCCAGCACACCCATCTTTGTGAGTGTAAAAAAGCCGACACCGGCTAGAAACAAGATCACATTAAACGCCAGGAACAGCATTTTGCCGAGTCCGCCTTTCTTCTGCTCGAGACCGCCGGCTTCTTCTTCACTCATAACGTCTCTACCTTCTCTCACCACGTCTTGATGTGTACGGACGGAGGAATTATGGATGGTTCAGAGTGCCAAAGTCTCTGAGTGCTCACCCCAACACAGCACTGGATGAATGCAATTTTTATTCCAGGGAGGGCACCATGCCGTCATCCACCGTCACCAGGTGGAGGACGACATGGAGAAACCGCGTAGCGACTGCCACCCTCGCCCCTGTATGCAGGGTGCCAGAAGCGTCTCTACGCGGCGGATATCCGAGTCATATAAAAGGATTATCGACGCAGGTTGACGGTCTCCGTCAATAACTCGTCGCCGGTCGTAATCACCCGGGCATTGGCCTGGAAAGCCTGCTGTGTCCGGATGAGTTCCACGAACTGTGATGACAGGTCCACGTTGGACACTTCCAGGGAGCTGGGCACAAGCGTCCCCAACCCGCTCGTGCCGGGAGAAGAGACGACCGGATCGCCGGACTGTAGTGACTGACTAAAGAGATTCTCGCCAAGGAGATTCAACCCACTATTACTCGGGAATTTCGCCAAGGCCACTCGCTTCAAGTCCAAGGTCTGGCCGTTCGAAAACAAACCACGGACGACCCCTTGAGCGTCGACGCTAAAACTGTTGAGGTTCCCGGAACCGAACCCGTCTTGCGCCTGAAACAGCGTGGACGACACGGCCGAAAATTGCGTCGTGCCATCAAACGAGGCCGGCGCATTCGGGTTCACACCGAAGGTACCGGTGGCGGAATCAAAAATCTGCTGCGGCGTTCCGAAATCGAAGGTGACCGCTTGTCCAAGTTGCACACCACCAGCGAAGTCAAAAATCACATTCACCCCTTGTTCCGACGCCGCCAAGGGGGTCATTACCGGGGGGACTGCGGCGTAATCGATACGGTCCGTGGTCACAATGGTATCCAGACTGCCCAAATCGGTGAAGGTCAGATCACCCTCGGCCAACGGCACTAACGTATTGCCAGCCATGCCATTCACATCATTGGCGCGGGCCGTCATCAGCCAATGCCATGAATTGTTGGCGTTTTTTTGCATATATATCTCAGTCGTATGGGCATTACCCAGTGAATCAAAGACATTCAGCGCGGTGGAAAAATTGCTCGTCCCCACCGGGTCGACCGGATCAAACACAATCGGGAGCCCCGTACCGGGATCAATAATGACCTGCTCTGACGAATTCAGGTTCAGATTGATGTCCGCGCTGGTGGTGAGGGTCGGCTGAATCGCCTGCCCAGCGATATTAATCTCGTCCACAAACGGCAAGGCATTGCCATTGGTATCAACATCAAACCCCTGCAACAAAAAGCCTTGGGAATTGGCGAGGCTGCCGTTACGATCCAAGCGAAAATCGCCCGTACGCGTATAGAGAAGGGCATTCGAATTGGGGTCGCGTACAATAAAGAACCCATCACCGTCGATGGCCAGGTCACTCCCAACCGAGGTCGACTGAAACGACCCCTGTGAAAAAAGCGTGTCGACGGTGTTCATGCGCACGCCACGGCCAATCTGCACATTACCGAAGGGACCGGAACTCTGACTCAGAATATCGGAGAAATTGCCTCGGCTTTCTTTGAAACCCGGGGTATTGACGTTCGCAATATTGTGACCAATGATGTTAATCACGTCGGAGTAAGTGCTTAACCCACTCACACCGGTAAACAGGGCACCTTGTAAACTCATACTACTCTCCAGTGTAAAACGCCGTCGACGGCGCATTCAGCTTAGTCTTCTTCGCTCTGCAACTCTTGGACACTCACGACCGAATCCAGATCGACCGGATTGCCTCCCACCATGAGCAGGGCATTGCTACCATCGAACTCGACCCCCTCCACAATGCCACGCAGGAAGGTGTTCACCTCGACCGGGGCTCCCGCCCCATCCGTCGCAGTCACGGTAAACTGGTACGTCCCTTCAGGCAGCGGATTCCCCAGATCATCTAGGCCCTGCCACGGGAGCTCTTGCGCCCCGGCCGGCTGATTCACTTCCGTCAGGGTCCGCACGGTCTGTCCAGCATCGTTGGTAATGGTAATCACGGTATTGGCACTGGCCTCAGTTAAGGTATAGGCGAGCGGTGACGCTCCCCCCTGTCGCACGTGGGTGCTGTTGCCATCTGCTTGGATTTCCTTCCCGATGAACCCGGTGGCTTGCAACTTGCTCGCCGTGTCCTGACTCGCTAGTAAGGACTGCACCCCGGTGTTGATTGCCGTCATTTGCTCTAGAGCGCTGAACTGGGCCAATTGCGCTGTGAATTCGGTGTTGTCCATGGGTGAGAGCGGATCCTGATGCTCCAACTGTGCCACGAGCAACTGTAAAAACGCATCCTTTCCCACCACATCCGGAGGCGTCTCGGAGGGTGTCGCTGCAGGCGCTGGAGACCCGGGCTGTAGCGGAACGGCATTGACTTCCATATTTCCTTACCTTCTCGTAAAAACCACGAAACATGCACTCTATGGACGCATGTCACAAACCATACCGGGAGACGCGATTAAATCGTGATATCCACATGGCCCCTGCCATAGCCGGGGGATATAGCCCCCGCAAACCTGCTCCCTCCGGCATCCAGCGGCTCGTGCTCTTCCCCCGGCTGTTCATGGGAGAACGTCATAGCAGGGGCATGCTGCCGGGCAAAACTACCAGAGTGACCGGCAAAACCGTGCCCGAGATGCATATTGAGTGTGAGCTGTGACACCTCGAATCCCTGCTGACTTAAGGCCTCATTCAAGGCCGGAAAATGCCCTTGTAAGAGCGAACGCACCTCCGAAGACTCGGCCCAAAAGGACGCCGTGAAGTGTTCGTCAACCTGCCGGACTTGCATCACAAGTGTACCCAGCTCCGGCGGTTCTACCTGCAACACAACGGTGTTGCGGGGCACGCTGAGACTCCGCAGCGGAGTCAGCCTCCGGATCTGAGGGATCGGTGTGTCGTCCATGCCATCCGTTACGACTCGAGGTTCCGCAGTCGCAGACTCTTCAAGCACCGCAGACACCACTGAGGCCGTAGCCTCCGCAACAAATGGCGCTCCCGGAGGATTGCCGAAAGGACTCCCCTCGTGCACCGGTTGTTGGGTAATCATCGTGTCACCGGTCTGCGAGGTGGGCTGCTGGTCACTTTCGCCCGGTACGCCAAATTCATTGAGTCGCGTTTCACCGTCAGGCATCTCGACTTCTACAGTCTGTGCCACAACGGGTAGCACTGCCTCGGCTTGCTCGGTAGAACGCTGTGCTGCGACACCGGATAGCACAGGCTGAGTGGGTGTCACCTCGTCTGGCACGGATACCAAGTTTGAGGATGCAACATACTCGTCCAGCTCAACGACGACTCCCGCGGGTGTGGACACCGGCGCGAACACTGCGTCGTTCTTCTGGAAACTGCGAGACGTTGGAGCAGTAGCTTGTAGCTCGAAGGCGCTGTCATGCTCCGGCGTCGCAAGCGAGGTTACATGCTCCGCCCTCGCTGTTGTCAGCTGTAACGCAGCATCACTGCCGTGCTGCGGTGCAAACACCTCTCCCTCCTCACGATGTACAGGAGGATGAACATCCGACACCTGGGGAATTGTACCGAGTACCTCCGCAACAAGGTCCTGGAGCCTCTGCAAGAGTTGCTCAAGTATGTGGTGCTCATTGTCGGCCTGTTCCGACGTCACCGTCCCCATGCTCGTATCAGGTAACGCCGGTGCAACTGAGAGGGATGCAGAATCCACAGCCGTTGCCTCTGCCCCATGGAGCTGTGCCAGCAATTGGAGCAGGAAATCGTTTGTGCCGACTGCCGTTTCTCCGTCACCGGTAACGGCGGGAGAGCCGAGAGACGCCACCATGTCAGTACGGAGCGCAATCATGGTTTCTGTTCCTTGTTCTGCTGGCTTTTGGCGAGCTCTTCTTGCTGTTTTAGAACGGCTAAACGTTCACTCAGTCTGGCGGCAACGTCAGGTTTGACCGCCTCCAAAATCTTACTGACTTTTCTCCCCTTCATATGCGCAAACAACCGTACTGCAGTCTCCTCCTGGAGACGTTCGACAAGGGATGCAGCTTCCTCAGGCCGCATCCCCTCATAGACTTTCACCAGGTGCACGAAACGCTGATCCTCAAAGGCGGCCTTTTCGAGTAAGAGCTCGCCAATCTCCTTACGGAGAATTTCCAACGTGGCCAACTTGGCCTCGATCTGCTTTTGGAGCAGGCCCAAAGTCTCTTCCCGTTTGCTGAGCTGACGTTCACGCTCTGCAAGTGAGTCAAGGCGAGCTTGGCGGTCTTGCAACGATTGCAACAACGGAATTTGTCCTGGAGGCAGGGTAAAGAATGGTGCCGGTGGCTTCGTTGTCTTCGTCTTCGTTTCCGGCATCTTCTGTGAGGCATACATCGTACTATGTGCCGTCTGCAACGGCGGAAACACGTCAAACAATCCCCCAAGCACGACACCCGCAAGCGTGCATCCTATGACGGCGACATACGGCAAAAGACGCCGCCGGTGCCTCAATACCCTCGCGGTCAGTGGGCCATGATTCGTCATGTCGCTCAGCTTAATGCTCATGGTACAACCTCATAATGGTTCGTTCATCGAGCAGCTCTTGCTCACGCTTGGCATAGTCTAGCGCATACTGTCGTTGTCCCTTTGCACGCAGGGTATCGATGGTCTGTTCCTTCCGTCGAGCCTCAAGCAGGGCTTGACGGGCTTGCTCGACCCTCGCGGCACTCTGTGCGGCGGCAGCACCCTGCCTCTCAATACGCTGCGCCAGGCTGCGATAGGCGCCGAGCCACAGTTTGAGCTCCTCACCCGGCAACGCCCTATCCTGGAGACCGTCAAGCCGCTCCCGGTAGACACGCTCTTCGTCGCGCAGGGCTGCTAACTGCGCTTCGTCTTGCCGCAGCAAGCGCTGCGCTTCTGACATGTGACGTGCGCACCTTTCGGTCTGGCGGCGTCGATAGACCAGCACGTGTTGTAACCGAAACTGATACATCCAGCACTCCTCGAAGGCCTATGCGTTAGTCTGCGGCATGCTGCCGCATAGGGGTACTACACAGCGCTTGTAACTGATCGAGGCCATCGTCAAAACTCACGTGCTCGTCGCCGCGCTGACAGAGATAAGCATTCACCGCATCAATCATCTGTACCGCATGGTCAATTTTGGCACTGCTCCCTGGCACATACGCGCCGATGTTAATCAGGTCCTCCGCGTCGTGGTACACCGCAAGGATTTCCCGCAGATTGCCGGCCAAGTCACGATGTTGGTCTGTTGTCACATCTGCCATACAACGGCTCAAACTCCGCAGCACATCAATGGCCGGATAGTGATTGTTGGCTGCAAGGTCACGCGACAACAGAATGTGCCCATCAATGATCGAGCGCACCGTATCGGAGATCGGATCATTGAAATCGTCGTTCTCGATCAGCACGGTATACAACCCAGTGATGCTGCCAGTGCCCTCGGCATTCCCTGCACGCTCCAATAATTTGGGGAGCAAGGCAAAGACCGAAGGGGTATAGCCCTTGGTCATGGGAGGCTCGCCGACGGCAAGTCCGACCTCGCGTTGCGCCATCGCCAGACGCGTCAGCGAATCCATCATGAGTAGCACGTCACGACCCTGATCTCGGAAGTATTCCGCAACGGTGGTCGCGACATAGGCGGCCCGCAAGCGCACGAGAGGTGGCTGTTCAGACGTCGCGATCACCAACACGGAACGGGCAAGCCCATCGTCGCCCAACTCGCGCTCGATGAACTCACGGACCTCACGCCCACGTTCCCCAATCAAGGCAATCACATTGACCTCAGCCTGCGTGTAGCGTGCCATGGTTCCCAAGAGCACGCTTTTGCCCACCCCGGAACCGGCGAAAATGCCCAGACGTTGCCCTTTGGCGCAGGTGAGCAAGCCGTTGATAGCGCGCACGCCCAAATCAAGCGGAAGGCGAATCCGTTGACGTAACAATGGATTGAGAGGTTCAGCGTATAAGGGATATGGTTCCCCTTCCACCGCTGAGGCAGCGCCATCGATCGGCTCACCCAAGCCATTCAGCACCCGACCGATCATCGCGTCACTGACATAGAGACGCGCTTTTTCACCCCGATACACAATCAGGCTCCCTGGGTGGACACCTTGCATATCACCAAGTGGCATCAAGAGCACGTGTTGCCCGCGAAAACCGACCACTTCGGCCTTGATAGGGCGTGTCCCGCGTGGGGAAATATCACAGATATCCCCCACCGCCGCTGCCGGTCCCAGCCCTTCAACAACCAACCCGATCATCTGCTGCACCGTTCCCTGTGATCTGATCGGATCAATGCCTTTGAGGATGGAGGTATACCGAGCAATACGAGGGGAAACGCTCATGACGACGCTCCTTCGTGCCTGATTTGGTCCCGAAAACGCTGCTTCACTTCGCCTAATTGGGCGTCAAGACGCGCATCAATCGTGCCGAATGCCGACTCGATCACACAGCCACCTCGTCCCACACTCTCATCGGCCTGAAACTGCACCGCACTCCCTGGCTCACACTGCGCCAGGGCGTTCTGATGCAGGGCATGTGCCTGTTCGAGGTCGCTGGGATGGATGCGGATAGTCAGCTGGCCAGGAGCGATAAGATATTCGAGTGCCTGAGGTAGCACTGCCGTGAGGACCGTAGGGTTCAGACAGCTTTCGGCGCCAAGGATTTTTTCGGCCACGCGAAACGCCAACGTGACGATATCGTCTTCAGCTTGCCGTAATGTCTGCGTGCGCACTTCCATGAGCTCCTCACAGGCCTGCTGCAGACTGGCAAAGAGGGACGCAAAGCGCATTTCGACCTCCTGCTGCGCCACCTGTGTACCCTCTTGCAATCCTGCGTTGTAGGCTTCTTGACGTATAGCCTCCGCCTGCTGCTGGGCCTCCTCCAAACACCGTTCTGCCTCCTGACGCGCTTGTTCGAGCCAGCCAGCCCCCGACTGCTGCCAGTCAGGTTCCTGCTTAGGATTGTCCTCAACTGAGGCCTGCGCGGTGTCGGCCAAGGCGACTGCACCTTCTCCCTCTTCGGCTTCTTGCAGTGTCGGGATAACTTCCTTCTGCGCACTGGCAGGTACACCAGTAACCTCACGAAGGTCGAAGGCTTCAATGGGAACAAGACTCTCGGCCTCACCTCGAATGATTTGCGGCATGTTCAGGACAGAACCACGCTGAGAGAGCTCCGTGAGTGCGAGATCTGACAAGACGAATGTTTCCGCCTCTGACGGCGCCCCCTGATCGAATTTGACGACTTTAGACAAATGAACTCTCCCCCTTGCCGCCAATCATAATCTTGCCTTCGCTCTCCAGACGCTTGGCGATTTGTGTAACTTTTAGCTGTGCTTGCTCAACATCGCTCACACGCACTGGCCCCATGATTTCCAGCTCTTCCCGTAGCATCTCCGCCCCGCGCTGCGACATATTGCGGAAAATCTTCTCACACAAGCCTTCGGATGCCGTCTTCAACGCCAGCGTCAGCTCATCATTCGCCACTTCGCGGAGAATCGCCTGCATACCACGATCATCCAAGGTATTGAGATCCTCGAAGGTAAACATCAGCTGCCGAATCTCGTCGGCCAGAGACGCATCAATCTCTTCAATCCCAACGATTATTTCGCGCTCCGAGGCCTGATCGACGTTGTTCAGAATCTCGGTGACCGTTTCAAGGCCGCCGACCTTGTTGGTTTCGAGCGTACTCGTGGCTTTCAGCTCTTTTTGCAAGACCTGATCCAGCTCACGAATCACGCCAGGCGGCACGCGCTCCAACTTCGCAATACGAAGCAGGACATCCGTTTGCTGCGCATAGGGCAGTGTGCCAATCACTGCCCCGGCCTGTGCGGAATCAAGGTGGGCCAGAATGACAGCAATGGTTTGTGGATGCTCCCCCTGGAGAAAACGGGCGATGGTGCCTGGATCGAGCCACTTCAACCCTTCTAAACCGGTTTCCAGATTCGGCACGGAGATATTATTCAAAATCCAAGCAGCCTGTTTCGGATCCAGTGTTTTGAGGAGCAATCGCCGCACGTATTCCTTCCCCCCAGCGACCATCCCCTCAAGCCCATTTACCATCGAAAAGAACTCCTCAAACACCGTCTCCAGGTCGTCTGAATTCACATCCTGCATATGTGACATATAGTTGCTGATGCGCTGAATTTCCTGCTCACTCATGTGTTTCATGACCAACGGAGCGACCTCTTCGCCGAGTGCCAAGAGAAAGATCGCCGACTTCTCCGCTCCTGAGAGTTCTTTTTCCGCCATGATGCCCTCATCAACTCTTCATCCACATTCGCAAAATCTCTGCCGCACGCTCCGGCTCCGAGGTCGCAAACTCGCTCACTTGCGTCCGGAGCTCCGCCCCCCGCGGCTGCGTGCTTGCAGCTTCCAGCTCCAAAGCTTCTTCCGAATCCTCATTAGATTCTGGCAGCATCTCCGAAGCTTCCATATCAGCTTCAAGTTCTTGCACTGTCCTCGGCAGCATTGTTGCGCTGTACTCATCGTTGGCAGTAATCCACTTTGTCAAAGGCCGTAAGACAAAGACAAAGCCCAACAAGGCAAAAATGATATATGCCGCATAACGGCTCACCTGCATCCACAACGCCCAGCGTTCGTCGGCACCCATACCAGATGCCTCGATATCGTCCTGCGCCTCAAAGGGAATATTGGCAATCTCAACCTGGTCGCCACGAGTTTCGTTGTAGCCCACAGCACTCTTGGCAATTTCCTCGAACTTCGCCAGCTCCTCTTCCGTCCGGGGCACGTACGTTCGCTCCCCTTTGTCATTGGTCGTATACGTCCCATCGACCAAAACGGCAACCGAGAGCCGTTTAACATCCCCACTCGGCACGACGACTTTGCTGATGACCTTGCTCACTTCATAGTTGATCGTCTCGGTCTGGCGCGATGCCGCATTGGTGTTGGTAGCGGGAGTCGTACGCGGAGGCGTTGCTCCATTCTCCACGTTGGACGCTGTCCCGGGCACCCCAACAGCCCAATACCCGGGTCCCTGCCCTTCTTCCTTGCTCCGTTGCTCACTGCGGATGGCGGGATTGTCCCCGTCGTAACGCTCCTCAGACCGCTCAATGCGTTGGAAATCCAGTGTCGCCGACACGCGGACAAGCACTTTGTCCTTGCCGATAGCCCGCGCCAGGATGGTCTGGACCTGCCGCTCAAGCGTTTGTTCAAGCTTGCGTTGATGCGCCAGTTGTGCCTCACCCCGAGCCAGCATAGCCGGATCGTTCTCCTCCGCGCCGAGGCGTTTCCCCTGATTGTCCACCAGGGTCACATCATCGGGATGCAGCCCCTCAACGCTGCTGGCCACCAAATGGGTGATGCCACGGATTTGATCATCGGTGAGGCGTCGGCCAGGGGTGAATTTGAGGACAATAGAAGCCGTGGTTTTGTCTTGCTGCTCACTCAGGAGAGTTTTTTCGGGGAGGACAATATGTACCCGCGCGCTGTGCACTGCGGCCAATTGGGAAATCGTACGGGCCAGTTCGCCCTGGAGTGCGCGGCGATAGTTCAGCTTTTGCATGAATTCCGTCATGCCGAAGTTGCGCTGATCAAAGAGTTCGAAGCCCGCCCCACCACCATGCGGGAGCCCGGCGGAGGCCAGCCGTAAACGGAGGTCATAGACCATAGTGGACGGTACCATAATCGTAGTGCCATTGCCTTCAATCGTGTAGGGCACCGCCATGTCATTGAGTTCGCTGGCAATCGCAGCGGCATCCTCTATCGTCAGCTGCGCATAGAGCACATCCTGCTTACCATCGCCCCCCATCCAGAGAAGCGAGACCAACCCAACCGTCACGACGATGCCAACGAGCCCCAAAAGGCCAAACAGCTTGCCCGGGGGTAAAGCACGCAGCCGCCCGATAATGGGATCGATCAAGGCTTTGAGTTGCTCTAGCACGCGTATCACTCCGTCCGCAGTCTCTGCAGGGCTGTGGGACAATCTCACACGCCCATAAGTCGTACTACATTATGGGCGTCCCCACCTTAGATCGACATCCGCATGAATTCCTGGTATGCATCAACGACCTTGTTCCGCACCTGCGTCAACAGGCGTAGTGACAAGTCTGCCTGCTCGAGCCTGAGTATCGTGTCATGCACGCTCTGCGCTTCAGAAACGACGAAATCACGCGCGGCTTTGTCCGCTTGGCGTTGCGCTGTATCGACCTGGGCAACCGCCTCCTGCAAGAGATCGGCAAAACTTCCCATGGCCTCACTCTCTTGCGGACGTTTCACCCCGCCTAGGCGCAAACTGTCGCCAGGATGAATAGACCCCATTTCCATGCTGTTCTCCTTGTAATTACGCAGTAAGCAATGTGTCTACCCGATTAGACACGGCCAATTTGTAACGCCCGAGTGGTCATATCTTTGGCGGCATTAATCGCGGTGACATTCGCCTCATAGGCGCGCGAGGCGGCAATGAGATCAACCATTTCGGTCATGACGTTGATATCGGGATAGGCCACATACCCGTCCGCATTGGCGTCCGGGTGCGCCGGGTCGTATTGTAACCGGACCTTCTCGGGATTCCGCCGCACTTCAACAACATGTACCTCACTCACCCCAGGCTCCAGCTGGTGTTGATCCAGCAAAGCCGCAAAAGGGCTTGCCTGCGGCTGCGCGCCAAAAACAACTTCCTGCGGCTGATAGGGCCCGCCTTCGGGAGTCCGAGTGGTGTGCGCGTTGGCCAAATTAGCCGCAATCACATTCATACGGGTGCGTTGGGCATGCAACCCGGAAAAGCTCGCTTGTATACCAGCAATGATATCCATTTACTGTCGTCCTTCCTGAATCGTTCGCCGAATACTAGCCAAGAGACGCCCGAGCATATCGACCGAAGCGTTGTAGTGCATGGCGTTCGTTGTCACATGGGCCATTTCACGATCCACAGACACCGTGTTGAGATCACGCCCAACATCGCCAGAGGGGCGTGCAACCAGACGGCCTTGCACCTCCTGTACCGATGGGGTGGTCTGGGGGAGGTGACGCGGATGCGTCAGCCGTAACGGTCCCTCCTCCGTTGGATGTGCGGCGGTACGCAGCACATCTTCGAAGTGCACATCCTTGGCCACGTAGCCGGGAGTCTCGGCATTCGCAATATTCGACTGCAAGACGCGCTGCCTATCGTGTCGCAGATCAAGATTCTTGCGTAAGACATCGACTGCAAAGGGGAAGAGCCGTTGGATCATGGCACCTGACCTCTCTCGCGCATGGTGAATTGGGCAAGACGCTCCTGAAACCGTTCACGCCATTCGTCGTCGTTGGCGTATTCCTCCACAATCCGTTTCCAAAACGCACTGCGGGTGTTCGCCTGCAGCGTCCGGAGGGTTTCTTGCATGCGCGGGGTCTCTCGGAGCTGCCGATATATCTCTACTGTCTGAAAGAGAATCCAGTCGCGATGCTCGCTGTGGGGAAATGCCTGTAAAAGTGACTGATAGACCGCCAGTGCGGCACGGTATTGCTGTTGGGCAATATGCATGGCGCCGGTGTGAAATAAGCATTCCTCCGCCACAGGCAGGGGGGACGAGTCTTGCCGCCAAGCTCGCTCGACACACTGTTGTGATGTCCGGAAGGCTGGCTCAAACGCGCCTTGTTCCTCGTACACACGTGCCAAGCGCGCAAAAATCCGGGCTTGCTCGCCAACATCCGGAACAAGGGTCTCGATTGGTTGGAAGTATGTTTCAGCCTCAGCCGGCCGGTTGTTTTCCAGGGCAATATTGCCTAAGAGGCGGCGCGCCTCATGACGCACGGTGCCGTCTGGGAACTGCTCAAGTGGGGTCAGAAGCGCCTGTGCTTGGGTCGACTTATCACTCTTGGCCAGTATCGTGGCGTGCTCTAACACCACCTGCTGGCGGTCTTTCGGCGGCACAGCATCTGAAGCCAGTACCATCTGGAAAATGTGTGAGGCTTCCGGTAGCAAACCAAATCCGGCGTAGCTCCGCGCCACGGGAAGGAGGAGCTCTGGTTTGTGGAATGACCCTGGACCGAGGGCTGCTTTATGCTCAAAGAACATCTGCAGGGCTTTGCCGTAGGCATTATGGGCGATATGGGCAGTCATCATCTGTTGCAGCGTGAGGCGGAACTTGTCCTCAACCGAGCGACGCAACGCCGCATCGAGTGAGCGGCCGAGCAATTCACGAAAGGTTGTCAATGCGGCGGGGAGTTTCTGGTTCTGCAGCAAGATCACGCCAATCGTGTAACGAGCCACATCGCTTAATGGATGAAACGGCACCTCGCGTATTAATTGTTGGAGAGTTGGCACGGGGAGCCCATACGGGCGATAACGCATCGAATCACGCGCCATCGATGGGTGGATCAAATCGGGCGCCGTGACAGAGAGCTCGGCCATACGGATCTGGCTCATGAGCGCCCCTTCGGTCTCGGGATACGTCGCCACGACCTTGGCATAGGCATGGAGCGCCTCGAGCAACTGCCCCTGTTCGCGTAGAATGTCGGCTAACCGGGTCGCTATCAAGTGATTCTGCGGATGCGTGGGAAAGCGCACTAAAAACGTCTTGTAAGCAACGGCACCGTCCTCATACTGCTCCGCTTTCCATGCCTCTTCGGCTTTCGCGAGGAGTTGCTTCTCTGTCAAAGTTTTGGGGAGCTCCTCGGCACGTACCGGCACCGCAGCAGGCGCTGGCGTATCAACCGGACGCGCCATGGGCTTGGGTTGAGCAATGTGCGCCGTCGGCTTCTTGCGGGGCGGCCGAGCACGTTGCGCTGGCGCTGGAGACTTGGGAGCCTGGCGTACAGACGCGGCCTTGGGGAGGTTGCTGACATCAATGACGAGACGCGGCGGAGCCGTCATGTGGAAATGTTTTACCACACGTCCCGGACGCCTGAGTACCAAGGTAGCCCGGAGATGGTTTGCACCAACCTCAAAGCGCACGGCACGCAGGATGGCGTGACGACGAGTGCGCCACATCGTCTGCGCTGGTAACTCGCGCAGGCCGGGAAACTCCACCACAAGGGCCTCTGGAGCGCTGCTCGGCAGGATACGATATGCAACGGATTTGGTGAGGTCGAGGACGACTCGCTCATGCGTCTTGTGCTGTCCAAAGCGCACCCGACTGAGTGGATGTACCGCGGCGGCGGCCGCGTCCCACCCTCCCGCGAGCAACAGAACCAGGGACATCACACGTACGATCACCGTTATCCTTGTCATTCTCCGAGAAAGGTCACCGCTCACATCACGATGTACCCGCTGCTGACATCCAGCTTCGGTCGCTATTTCCGACACGCAGCACCTCGCATCAATGATTACGGTCAAAAGGAGATATACCGGGGATGAATAGAGCAAAAAACATACCAGCATTGTCCGGAGCAGAGACGGATAGGCTTCACGCCGTTCTCCCTTATTTTTTGGCTGGCTTTGCAGTACACACAAGAGGTGGTTTCAGGCAAAGGAATGACAGGTCACGTCAAAATGCTGACAAGATTGAGGACATTCACGCAGGCGGGAAAAGACAAGGCAGGTGCAGACATTGACGACACGGAGATACGGCAAGCATTATACGCGCTTCAGTGGGATACATCAGGACTCCAAACGGAGCTTCTTGACCTTCTCAACGAGAGTCGTCCGATTCATATGGAGCAAGACCGCGGCTTTAGCCTTCACTCCATGCGTCTTGTCTAACGCGCGGGTCAACAAGTGTTTCTCAAATGTTTGGACGACTGCATCGAAGTCCAGACCTTCATCGGGGACATCAATGTTCGGCACCATCCCACCACTCTTGAAGGACCGCATAATCTTCTCTGGCAAATCCTCCAGGGCAATGACGCCCGAACCTTTCAGAATGGTAATGCGTTCAATCACATTTTCCAATTCCCGGACATTCCCAGGCCAGTGATAGGCGGTCAAGCGTTCCAGTGCTTCGGGCAACACCCCTTCAATATCGCGATGTTTCTGGGCATTGAAGTGCTCCATGAAGTGCTGGACAAGTAAGGGAATATCCGAGCGACGTTCCCGGAGTGCTGGTAACTCAATGGGAATCACATTAAGGCGGTAAAACAGGTCCTCGCGAAATTCGTTCTTCTCGACCATCACCTCAAGGTCTTTATTGGTCGCGGCGATAATCCGGACATCGACTTTGATTGTGCGTGTTCCGCCAACGCGTTCGAACTCTCGCTCTTGGAGGACGCGCAAGAGTTTCACTTGTAACGACGGACTCATCTCACCAATTTCGTCGAGAAAGATCGTGCCGGTATGCGCCAACTCAAAGCGTCCGATACGCGACGAGGCCGCTCCCGTAAACGCGCCCTTTTCATAGCCAAACAGCTCGCTCTCGAGCAGTTCTTCCGGAATAGCGCCACAATTGATGGGGATAAGCGGCTTGTCCTGGCGGTGACTATTGTAGTGCAGTGCGCGGGCGATCAATTCCTTCCCGGTTCCGCTCTCACCGTAGACCAGCACCGTGCTGTCACTATCGGCGACCTTTTCCACGATCTCGAAAATTGCCAGCATCTTTTCATGATCGCTAATGATATTTTCGAACTTGTACTTCGCTTTGAGCTGTCGACGGAGACTCATATTTTCACGATTGAGGCGCTGGTATTCGAGGGCACGTTCAAGGACGACGAGGATTTCGTCAGCATGGAAAGGCTTGGTGATGTAGTCGTAGGCGCCGGCTTTCATCGCGTCGACAGCATTTTCGATGGTCGCGTGGCCGGTGAAGATAATACCCACGGTTGAGGGAGAGATCTCTTTCAGCTGCCGGACTAACTCCACACCAGACATCTTGGGCATCTTGAGATCGCTCAAAACGACGTGAAACGGCATCTCCTCAAGCAGTGCACGCCCGGCGAGACCATCTCCGGCCGTCATCACTTCGTACCCTTTGAGCGTCAAGAGTTCTTGCAGAAATTGACGATTCGCCTGCTCATCGTCAACAACCAAAATGCGTTCTGCAGCCACACGATTCTCCCTGAAACATGCCTCGTTCAGTTACCAGAATCTGTTGTACTCAGTGTCAAAATCCTAACACTTTTTCTCTCGAAAAAGCAATTGTATCTCCATGATGTACATGAATATCGACGAGAATTTGACGGCTTCACATCTCATTGTTATGTAGAAAGTTTATTGTTTAAGAAATCGTCTGGCAGTGCCGATAAGCCCCAGCGAAACGTATCAGATTCATATAAGTTTTCATACTATCAATGACTCTGAATTGCCTAAAAATTTATAAGAAATCTGAAAAGAGATACTAACATTGAAGCTGTATGCCCTCTTATTTTGATCGAGAACGATTTCAGATTGAGACCTGGTATGCGCCAGCAATTTTCAGAAAGGCCGAGGACATGCATGTTCTTACGACAGCAACGGATACGCTCACGACCGTGGCATTGTCCGGTCCGGTCGGTTTTTCAACCCGCAAAACCCTCCAAGCCCTCATTGATGCGGGTATGGCACACGGCCAGCGCGATTTTGCGTTGGATCTGCATGCTGTGACCTCCATGGATAGTTCTGGTCTCGGTGCCCTCGTTGCCTGTCTCAGTGCGGTTCGCCAACAGGGAGGAAGCCTCACGTTGACCCAAGTCCCAGGACAAGTGCAAGAGCTCATAGACATGACGAAACTTACGGACTTTTTCAATCGCTAAGCACCAATGTCGATTCAGACAGCGGGCGTCTCAACGCTCGCGAAGGGCCTTCGTATGACCGCAGCCCCCTATATAATTACGGTGAGCGACGATGGTATGGCGGCCTGGATCTGTTTCCATACGGACGCCCCGCTCTCTCTCTCACAGCTCCACGACGATCTCACTACGGCGGGCATCCTTCATGGAGTTGACGAATTTTTGCTCGCAGACCTCGCAGAAGCTCATCTGGCGGGACACACCTATTGCATCGCACAAGGCACACCACCGGAAGACGATCTGCAATATGGCTTTGCCCTCCAGCCCGCCCAGACCCCAAGACGCCTCCCCGACGGGCGGGTTGATTTCTACAACCTCAACACTGTCCAAAATGTGATTCAACAGCAAGTCTTGGTCACAAAAATTCCACCGGAAGCATGCGCTGCGGGCACCAACGTCCTTGGACAAACCATTCCGCCTACAGGACATGATCTCCCTCTCCCTCAGCCTGGCTCCAACGTTGCCTTCGACGCAGAAGCCAACGCCCTCATCGCGCTGACCAACGGATACCCCGCCTTGGTCGATAATGTATTACGGGTCGACACCACCTATACCGTCGATGGTGACGTCGACTTTTCAGTTGGCAACATCACCTGTGTGGGCCACGTGGAAATTGCCGGCGATGTGATCAACGGCTTTAGCATCCATGGGGCACAAAACGTGAGGGTCCACGGCATCGTCGACGGCGGCTCCATAGATGCGGGGGGTATTGTGCACTTGTACGGCAATGTCTTCGGCCACCACAAAAGTCACATCAAAAGCGCGGGGACAGTCGAAGGCATGTTGATCGATGCAGCAACGGTTGAAGCCCGCAAAGATATTACGCTGTGGCGTGGTACCCGCCACAGCGACTTGTATGCCGGTGGCGGGGTGTTTATCAAAGGGGATGATAGCCATATTATTGGTGGCACAGTACGCGCACACGGACGCATTCTCACGCACAATCTCGGATCGGAGCACGAAATCCCTACCTCTGTCGAAATACTCCCAGGTGCATATGACTTGCTCACCAGTTTGTCGTTTCTGACCAATATCGACGCCATACTCAGCGACGACAGAGCCCTGTTGGGGCAGGGTCTCCTACAAGAAACCTCCCCCGAACATATCCAGGAAATCACTACCGTGCTCCAGCACTGCCAAGACGCGGTGGATCGGCTGATATCGTATGTGCGACAGCGGCAGGAGATCTTTCCTATCGTACCACTCCAACTCGGAACGGTTGTTGTAACTGGCACTGTCTACCCTGGCGTGACCGTCAGTATCAGCGGGGCGTCACTGGTCGTTCGGCAGCCCATACAGAGCGTGATGTTTTGTAAAATCGACGGAGCTGTTCAGGCGTGCCCGCTTGAGGAGTCTCGCGCATGATAATCTCATCGTCTCGTAATATAGAAGCGCGATATCCCTAGGAGGTCACTATGGATCTTGCAACACTTATAGGCATAATCGCCGGCGTTGCCCTCGTGGGTTCCGCCATGGCGATGGGCGGTGGGCTCGGGGGATTCATCGATATCCCCTCGATACTCATCGTTGTCGGCGGCACCTGTGCCGCAACACTTATTAATTTCCCGCTGAAGCAATTTCTCTCCGCTATACGTGTAGCTATGAAGCTTCTCTTTGTGAAGGAAGAAAACGGGCTAGACATCATCAAGAAGTATATCCAACTCGCCGTCATCGTCCGTAAAGAAGGACAGCTGGCGCTAGAAGAAGCCTCAAAAACCATCGAGCACCCCTTCATGCGTAAGGGCTTAATGCTGGTAGTAGACGGTGTCGACGCGGAGGCGCTGAACGGTATTTTGAACCTCCAAAACGCGGCCGTGCAGGAACGCCATAAAATCGGCCAAGAGGTGTTCAAAGCCGGCGGCCGCTGGGCCCCGTCGTTTGGCATGATCGGGACCCTCATCGGCTTGGTCACTATGCTCGGCTCCATGGACGACCCGTCATCCATCGGCCCAAAGATGGCTATAGCGCTCCTGACCACCATGTATGGTGCGCTGATCGCGAATCTCTTTTGTTTGCCGATGGCCGGCAAGCTCAAACAGCGAACCGAGCAGGAAGTGCTCATCAATATGATCATTGCTGAAGGGTTAAAGGGCTTACAAATGGGCCTTAATCCCAGACTACTTGAAGAAAAACTCAAAGCATTTTTGAGCACAGACGAACAACAACAAGAACTCAATGTCGATGAGTAAGTCCGGTTCTGCACGCGCCTGCGGCAGAAGGCGGGACGTTTTGGAGCCAGAAGGAGCCTCACGATGGCTGATGATCTCCCAGGCAAACCACCAGAACAAGAAGAAGGTGCACCAGAATGGATGGTCACCTTCGGGGATCTCATGTCGCTTCTCTTATGCTTTTTCGTTCTCTTGCTGTCTTTCTCGCAGATGGACTCCGCCAAATTCAAAGAGCTGGCAGGATCTCTCGAGAAAGCTTTCGGTGTACAACGTCTCCTGCCACACTACGAACCACCGAAAGGTATGACAGCGGTCGCCCGGGATTTCAATCAGGCCTTTGTCGATCAAGCCCTCGTCGGCGAAGGGGGCTCACAATCGATCGATGCCGAAACCCAGCGTGTGCTCGAAGAGAGCGAGGAAGCCCTCAGCGCGCTTCTGGCAGCCTTGGAAGAACAAGGCCTTGCCGAAGTCGAAGAGAGGCTCGACGTGATTACCATGCGTTTTATGGGGGAAACAACCTTCGATTCGGGCCGCGCTCGCATCAAACCCAGTATGGTCCCTCTCTTAGATACGATTGGCGAAGTAATTGGGAAAACGCAGCGCCATATCATTGTCGCTGGGCATACCGACAATGTGCCCCTACGAGGCGGTACATATGCCTCCAACCTTGAGTTGTCAGGGGCAAGAGCCGCGTCGGTGGTGGATTTCTTTCTCACCCGCGGCCACGTGAAATCCGACAAGATCGCGACCTTGGCATTTGGCGAATACCGTCCCTTAGGACCGAATGACTCTGCCGATAATCGGGCCAAAAACCGGCGGGTCGAAATCGTCCTGGCAGGCATTACCATGTCACGTCACACAGCCAGCGCCCCGCAGTAGAGCGGCTCATACTGCGGGGCTATGTCTCGTAGATACGCTGATACTCATTGAGCAGTGCATCGTATTCTTCCTGGATACGTTGGAAGTCGGCGGTGCGTTGCTCTAACTCGGCTTTGATCTGGTGTACATCGACACCTGTCGGGTTCCCCTCACTCTCCTGCGCTGCCTGGTTCCCAAGCTTGCTTTCCAACAACGTACAGTGCTCCTGCAAGCTTCCCTGCAGGCTTTGACAGGTCTGCTGCAAGGACAACAGTTCCGTCTCCATATCCTGCATCAGCTCCTCAGGAACACCCATCTCTTGCTGTTCATCTTCAGGCAAAGCACTGTTATGCTGTACAGCTTCCACCGCCTGGCGTAGTTGGCCATTGCGCTGCTGTAGCGCGTCGACTTTCTGCGCCATGGCAGCACTTTCCGCGCGTAGCGTACCCAAACTCTGTTGTGTCTCGGCATCACCTACGGCAAAAATCTCGTCCAATTTCTCTTGGGTTATCGCCGCATCAACCCCATCGTCATCTGCGGCAAGAACCGCACGAGTCTCCGCCTCCGCAGGCGGAGACTCGTGGCTCACTGTCAGGGCCTCTTCCTCAGCGAGCGACGCGGCTTCAGGCACAACCGTCGCTGCTGTTCGCGCTTCTAGAGCCTCCTCCAGCAGCGCAATATTCGCCCGCAGCCCCCGCTTACTACGGGCGCTCAGCCAGAGCATAAGACTCAAGCCACCAACCCCAAGGAGCCCGACTTCGACGACCGTTGTCAGGACCCATACCGGGACACTATTCACCATGCGTAACTCTCCTCATCCGGGTGCGATAGAAGCCATATCCACCGCCGACAAGACCTAGGACAATATTGACCACGAGAAGCTGCATGCCCACGGTGGTGCTGAGCGTGAGCCAATCAATGGCAGGTGGGGGCAACGTAGGGATGGGCAGTGGGCCACGTTGCAACGTGAAAGTCTGCGTAGGACTCAGACCGCCGTATAGACGAAATACAACGTGATTTTCCCCTGGGCGTGGGCGCGGGAACACGGCATGAAACACACGTGGTTGGGGCGAAGTCAACGAGACCCAGGCATCCTTGGCCGGCGTACCATCGGCGCCCGTCACGTAGGCAGCGGCAAACTCCAGCCGGGCAAATGCGGGACATGCCTCCTGCAAGGTGAGTTGCACTGTCACCGGTGGCTCGGCAAGTACAGCAGGTTGTAAACAATGCGGATACAGACGCACGGAGAGTGACCGTTGCCGTTGCATAGTAGGACTGGTCGCAGTCACTATAAGCTGATACGCCCCTGGAACAGTTGGCGCTGTATACGTCCCGGCAAACCTACCTGGCTCCTGCGGCATCAGCGGTAAAGTGGCCGAGTGGCCATCGGATGCCGTCAGCACCGCCGTCACCGCCAGGCCGTGTAGCCGTTGCGCATCGCGGAGCGGCTGGTCGTTTTCCAGCAAACGGGCGCGTAGGGTAAACGCCTCACCAATTTCGAGAAACCCAGGATCGAGCTCGACCTCCAAACGTAAAGTACTATCGGCAATAATAGCCAGATCCTCACCGGGCCCCAAGGGGCGATCCACCTGCCATGTGCCTGGCTCGGGCTTCTTGAGGTGGATCATGTCATATGCCGGCGTGGCCCTCCATTGCACGCCGGGTGCCGTATGCCCCGCGGTCAAACGCTGCTGCTGTGGCGTGACCAAACCAAGCGGCTCCTGCGCCTGGCGCTTCGACAGGACGAGCGAAGCCTCGTTGATGCTTGCATCCATCTGCACCGCCCCATCCTTCATCGGGATGGATTCAGCCTGCGTGGCGGCGATAAACAGCTCGCTAAATGCAGTATGGAGTACCTTGCCATTCGGGATAAAGCGAAATTCCCCCGCCGTCTGCTGCGCCATTTCTTGCAACAGCACGCGGTCTGCGGCTTCGGTAAACGCGATGGTGTACAACGTGACCCCACGGGCGCGGTACTGTGGCAAGAGCGTTTCCCGGATGTATTCCAGTGCCAAGGGTTCTGCAGCGCGGCGGTGCTTCCCTAAATCAAGTTTGCCATCAGTGAGGAGGAGGACTACGTCACGACTGGAGTCATCCTGCCGCTCCGGCAGGCTCTGCAGGCCGGCTTCCAAGGCTGCACCCAAATCCGTCGTACGGCCGTTAAACCGCAAAGCATGCAAGTGCTCTCGAAACGGCCGCAGTACCTGCGGCGAATCGATGCGCGTCAGTGGGAGCAGGGACACACCCGTGTCGCTAAACGCCACCAGAGCAACTTGATCGTGGGATTGCGCGAGATCTAGGAAGAGTTGTGCCGCAGTGCGGCTGAGGCGCTCCGGATCGTTTTTCCGCATGCTGCCGGAATTATCGAAAAGAATCACCGCCCTCATCGGTGCAGTAGCACTGACCACAGGCAGGAAGAAGCCGACCAGCACTATCACGACACCCACTAGTAGGGAGCCATCAATACGACGTCGCACCGCGATACCTCTCAGCAATGAAGCTGTCCTGGAGCTGGACTAGGGGCGGCCTTCAATAACAATATGCGCATCCAAACGCAATATCTTAAACAAACGTAGGATGTCAGGCGACGCATGAATGACCTTGAGGGAACCCCCTTGCACGCGTAGGGCATTCTGCGCAGATATCAACACACCAATACCCCTTGAATCCACAATAGCAACATGCTGTAAATCGACCACCACATCCTTCCCACCCTGCTGGATAATCGCAAAGATAGTGTTGCGGAAGTCCTGCGCATTCGTCGACGTCACATCCCGGTCAAGTGTTACCAAAACGTCATCATGAGATTGCTGTACTTCAGACATCATACCCTCCTTGTCCACCTACCTCCCTCCCACAATATTTCCGCAGTGATAAGACATTGCCTTGCCGGTTGTACTCCACCTCGAACCCATAGGCTTCCATAAGCAACATGCCTTTGCCGCGCTCGGTCAAGGCATCGATATCGAGCGGTTGGCGATGCTGCCAATCAAACCCCTCGCCTTCATCTTCAATACGAACCTGCAGGCAGGTGTCTTGCACCTCCAGACAGCACCGCACACAGCGTGACAGATCGAACTTGTTGCCATGTTCCACCGCATTGTTCAGTCCTTCACGCAAGATCAGATGGAGGTCGAATTCCTCGATCGGAACTCCGCGCCGTTTCACGAACGCCAGTAAAGCGCCCACAGCACGGTCGACATGGACAAACGACGAAGCAAAGCAAACCGTCAGCGCAGTCTGGTGATACGTGATATCAAACCGTTCCATTTCGATTAGACCTCGATACCAAGCACGACCACATCATCCTCCGGTTGCTCACCGGGCTCCTGGATGAGTGTGGTCAAACGTGTGGCTGCGTCCGTGATACTCCCGTGGTGCATCTGGGAACAGCAGGCCAACAGTTCGGGAAGACGTTGCGGCCACGTTTGGCATTTACCTGGACGCTCAATCAGCCCGTCCGAATAGAGAAAAAACCGATCGCCTTCTTCTACTGGTACATCCAACTGCTCGTGGCAGACTTGCGGAAACGCGCCCAAAACATCTCCGCCCAGCTCAATGAGCCGGGGATCACCGTTCTGCGGCAGATAGACCACCGGCGGCTGCCCGGCGTTAATGATCGTCATGTGTGCATCGCCACAAAACACGGCAAGAATGTCGTTGTACAGCTCCTCATCACCATCAACGCGTTCTAGGCCGTCTTGCCAATCAAGGGTCACACCAGCTCCATGTTCTGCGTCAGATCCTGCTGCGACCGGAGGGGCATCCTCCATACACGATAGTTCATCCTCAGGCTCCTGCGGTACCAGCGTTTCGATCATGGCAATAACCTCAGAGGCTTTAAAAGGCTTCGCGATGTACCCGTCCATCCCAGCGTCCAGGCAGTTGCGTTTATCACTTTGCATGGCATTCGCAGTCAGCGCCACAATCGGGATATGCCCCCCTTGGGTCTGCTCCCGCGCGCGGATAGCAGCCGTGGCCTCCAAGCCATCCCTCACCGGCATATGCACGTCCATCAAGACGAGATCGCAGTGCTGCTCCTGGAGAATACGCAGCGCCTCCTTACCATGGGTGGCCAAGGTAACGGTATAACCACGTTTTTCCAAGATCCGGAGTGCGACCTTTTGATTCACGATATTGTCCTCGGCAAGCAGGATATGCAGGCGCCGCCGCTCCTGTGAGGCATGCTGCATCACCGGCGCCTTGTCCGGGCCGGGATCGAGGAGGGCCGTGGGGAAAACCAGCAATTGCTCCGACCGCTCTTCCATGGCGGTATGGGCGGCTTCCAACTGCGCGACGACCTGCGCTTTGTCACGATAGGTTCGGATATAATCCAAGACCAGCCCACTACCCGGCACCAGATAGGCAAGGATTCTGAGCGCATGGGCAATGTTAAAATGCGCATCGAACAAAGCGGTGGAACCAAACGCCATGTGGAGCTGGGTCATCACTTCCGGAATGACACTCAGAACGAGCGCGTGGGAAAACAGACTCGGTTCCCGGCGCCACAATCGCGGGTATACCCACATGCCCACAACCAGAAAAAGCCCGAGCGGGACGACATCATAGGGGCGTGTGATCCAGGCGTCGGGAAACAGCGTTTGGGGTAACCGCGTACTAACCGCCAGCCAATGCATGAGGCTATAGGCAAGTGCGCCGAAGACCAGACTCACCCCCACAACCCCTGACGTTTTGCTATGCCACTTGTCCTTCTTCAGTCCGAGCACCACGCCAACGCCCACGAGCATAATCAACACGTTCAACAGTCGGCATAACGCCCACGTCACCGGGATGAGATCGCGATGATCCGCTGCACCGGCTATCAAACGGTTCGCCATCAGCGTATGCAACGCATCGATAGTACCGGCACAAAACAACGCCACGCCAATCACCGGCGTGACGCTATCCCGCTGGACATGGAAATGAATACAGGCCAACACAACGGTGAAGAACGCCAGGCAAAAGGCGGTCCACTCTAAGAGGGTATGAGTAAAACTCCCCCGGAGTGTCTGAAGCAGCGTATCAAGCGATACTCCAGCTCCGACGGCCGTCAACGGGATGCTCTGCGTCCCAAAGTCCACGCCGAGCAGATGCAGGAGAAACGGCAGGACAGAAAGCCCGACGACAATGCCTACCCAGACGGGCGGCATACGTGTGCTGTCTGGGCATACGTGCTGACGTAGATCCATAGAAAAGTCATCCTTTGACGGGTAAACGTCTTATAATCGTACAATCCTACCCATCAGCAGGTACCTGCTCGCGACTCAGGGTTCGGCAAATGCTTTGTGCCATCTGCGGCAACGGCACCACCTGCTCCACAGCCCCGAGCTTGATCGCCTCTTTCGGCATGCCAAACACGATACATGTTGGCTCATCTTCGGCGAGGTTGGCCGCCCCGCTGTCCCGCATAGCTAAGAGCCCTTTGGCACCATCGGAACCCATACCCGTCATGAGCACACCGACTGCGTTACGGCCGGCATGACACGCGACGGAACGGAACAACACATCAACGCTTGGGCGTTGGTGATGCACCGGTGGGCCATCTTTGACTTGCACGCGGTAGTGTGCACCACTCTGCCGCAATAGCATGTGCTGCCCCCCAGGAGCCACGAGGGCCAGGCCCGGCACCACGGGATCGTTGTCACGCGCTTCGCGCACTTCCATGGCACACACTTTATTTAACTGCTGGGCAAATGATGCCGTAAAATGGACCGGCATATGCTGCACGATCACCGTACCCGGTGTGGTTGCCGGCAGCTGTCGTAACACCGCCTCAATCGCCTTGGTACCGCCAGTCGAGGCCCCAATGGCCAAGACTTTATGTATCGTTTCCAAATGGCTGAACACCGTAGGGGCTTGTACCGCAGCAGAGTGGTGTGCTTCCTGCGTGGTTGCTACCTGCACCGTTGCCGCTACACGGATAGCCCGCACAAGGTCCCGGGCAACATCCGGCACAGAATATTGCGAACCCGGTTTGCACACGACCTCAACCGCTCCCAAGGTCAGGGCACGCACAGCGGCTTCACTCTGTTGCGGGGCGAGGGGGCTGACAATGATCACCTGCAGCGGGTAATGCTTCATAAGCTTGGCGAGGAAGGCCAAACCATTCATGCGAGGCATTTCGATATCAAGGGTAACCACGTCTGGTCGGAGTCGGACAATCTTCTCGCGGGCCACATAGGGATCAACGGCGCTCCCGACGACTTCGATGTCCTCATATTTGTTTAATTCGTCGGTCAACACCTTCCGGACGACCGCATAGGTCTGGGCGATGTCCTTGATCGGCGTGCCCTGGGCACTCAGTAACAGACTATGGGCGCGGGTCCGCGCGCGGAAGGAGGGATCATTTTTCATCGTGTGGTCTAAGAGGTGACGTTGCTCTGTTGTCAGAGGCTGCACATATCTCACGATCATTCCCTCATCAAGTCGGATGGAATCAGCTACGAAAAACGGTTTGTGGCGATGAGATATACGATCGGCATTGTGTCAAAAAACTTTTAGTCTGGCACTTAATCAGTTCATCACCAGGTTGGGAAGAAATCTGCATGTCAGCGACACCGACAATATGTCTCACAGGATATGCCTTTACCCAATCGTCCCAACCATTACTTGCGGTATACAGCAGGTTGGACGTAGTGAAACGCATGAGAAGCCGTCACCATACTCTCGGAATGCCCGATAAAGAGATACCCACCAGGGCGGAGAAGGGTCCAAAAGCGCCGGATAAGCCACTCTTGCGTGGGTTTATCGAAATAAATCATCACGTTCCGGCACATAATCACATCAAATGGCCCTTGCATCGGCCACTTTTGCATCAGATTGAGCCGCGCCACATGTACCAAGGACTTGATATGGTCTTTGACCCGATAGGCCGAACCAGATTCGGACGGAATGTTGACAAAGTGCTCGCGGAGGATGCGCGGAGGGATATCTTGGAGGATCTCGGCCTCATACTCGGCGCGGCGTGCCATGGACAGAATACGGGTAGAAATGTCGGTCGCGAGAATACGGACGTCGCGGCGTGCGATCTGGGACAATTCTTCATAGAGGGTAATGGCCAGCGAATACGGATCTTCACCTGAGGAGCAGCCGGCATTCCACAAGCGCAGGGGATGGCTCGCCTCCTGCCATGGCGGCACAACGTGCTCAGCCAAAAATGCAAAGTGTTGCGGTTCACGGAAAAAGCTGGTCTTGTTCGTCGTGAGCACGTCGATCATGGTGACAAATTCTTGTCCCGACGTGTCCTGGTCAAGATAGGCGAGATAATCGGCAAAACTGCTCAGGCCAAGGGCATATAACCGTTTCATCAGCCTGGCCCGGACGAGCTCCTCCTTACCAGGACGCAGGGTAATACCACACGTCTTGTGGACCAGTTGGCTGATGGTGGTGAACTGCTCCTGTTGTAGGTCGCAGCTTGTGAAACCTAATCCCACGTGGCGTCCCTTTCCCCCAGGCGGCGAAACCATCGTACCCGGAAGCCGTCGTGCCTCTGTGCCATCGTACAACGGCACGTGCACGATATTAGCGATAGCTTCTTAGCCCTCATCGTCAGCGACAGTGGCCATCGAATACGGCAGTGCCACGACGTCTTGGTTCGACAGTACCTCATCGATATCGAGTAACAGCCGCACCTGCCCTTCTGCCTTGGCAATACCAAGGAGGTATTCGGTATCCACTTCAGCCCCAAATGATGGGGCTTCATCGATAGCGTCAGCAGCAATGTCGAGCACTTCGGAGACGCGATCGCCAACGATGCCCATTTCGATGCCTCGCGCTTGCACAACAATGATGCATGTTTCTTCCGTCTGTTCGGCGGCAGGCATGCCAAATTTCAGTCGCAAATCGATGATGGGGATGACTTTGCCGCGCAAGTTCACCACACCACGTACAAACGACGGCGTCCGTGGTACGGCCGTGATGCTGAGCATGCCGATAATCTCTTGCACTTTCAGAATCTCAATGCCGTATTCCTCACTGGCGAGAAAAAACGTGAGGAATTTCCCCCCATCAACAGCACGATCGAGTTCATCTATCACGGTGGCCTTGGTCTGCATTGCTGACTCCTTATTGTCCAGAGGCAAGAGACTGCCCCTCCTGCCTACGCTGCAGAACGTTTAACGAGGTCCTGCCCGCCGTCACTCCCCGGCGTATGCCGTGAGAGACTTCCCACACCTGCGGGATCGAGAATGAGTCCGACACGTCCGTCGCCCAGAATGGCGGCACCAGAAATACCGGGGACAACACCTAACCCTCCCAGGGATTTCGCCATCACTTGCTGTTGCCCGAGCAGTTCATCCACGAGGATCGCACAATGGCGTTCCCCGTCTTTCACCACGACGAGCAGGCCTTTGGTCGGATCATCAACTGCATCCTCAACCTCGAAAAGCCGATAGAGTCGGACAAGCGGGATCAGCTCGCCCCGTAAGGTCACCAACTCCCCGCGGCCAATGATCGTAGACAAGGTCTCAGGGGATGGCTGAAAACTCATGTAGATATCCACGGTCGGAATGATGTACCGCTCACCGCCAACTCCCACCAACATGCCATCGGTAATCGCCAAGGTTAACGGCAACTGGAGCACAAAAAGTTGTCCCCTGTCCGGGCTCGGACATAATCTCGATACGCCCTTTGAGGGATTCGATACTCCGTTTCACCACATCCATGCCAACTCCACGCCCGGAGACATCCGTCACTTGCTCGGCCGTGGAAAAGCCTGGCTCTAGCACCAGGCTGAAGACATCTTGATCAGACATCCCTTTATCGGAATCGATCAAGCCCTTGGCGATGGCCTTGTCTACCACCTGATTGCGGTTCATCCCTTTGCCATCATCCTTCAGCTCGATGACGACGTTCCCGCCGGCATGATAGGCGCCCAAGCTGATCGTCCCTCCGCGGGGTTTCCCCTGGCCTTCCCGCACATCAGGCGACTCAATACCGTGATCGACGGCGTTCCGCACCATGTGCACCAAGGGGTCGGCAATGACATCGACCATGTTCCGGTCGATGTCCGCCTCCTCGCCTTCCGTGATGAGCGTGACCTCTTTGCCGACTTTCTGCGACACATCACGCACCACGCGCGTCATCTTCTGGAAAGTCGCTTTGAACGGCACCATGCG
>CAJIAL010000280.1_pt1 | contig 28920 bp, 25 predicted proteins | sample 9199091 | NCBI WGS metagenome assembly CAJIAL01 (sample SAMEA7708270, study PRJEB35096) | sediment metagenome | biome: marine neritic benthic zone biome [ENVO:01000025]; feature: sediment [ENVO:00002007]; material: shallow marine sediment [ENVO:03000034] sea grass bed [ENVO_01000059] ... | reverse complement strand
TGCGGCAACGTAGTACCGTGCTCTGGCTCACGGGCTTGTCAGGCTCCGGCAAAAGTACCCTTGCCCAACACCTGGAGCGGCAGTTATTCAATGAGGGCTTCTTGGCGCAAGTTCTCGATGGCGACAATATCCGCAGCGGCATCAATAACAATCTCGGCTTCTCGCTCGCAGACCGTCAGGAAAATATTCGCCGCATCGCCGAAGTCTCCAAACTCTTTGTCCAGAGCGGTATCATCGCGATCAATGCGTTCATCAGCCCTACCAAAGTCATCAGAGCCTACGCGCAGTCCATCATCGGCGCAGCAGATTTCATCGAGATCTACATCAATGCACCGTTGGACGTGTGCGAAACCCGCGATGTAAAAGGCCTATATACCAAAGCCAGGGCAGGCGAAATCACAGGTTTTACCGGTATTGATTCGCCGTATGAAGCCCCGGAAAATCCGGCCCTGGAAATCAAAACCAACGAACTGCAGGTGGACGAAGCGGTAGAAAAAATCTACCATTATGTCTTACCATTAATACAGTACAAGCTATAGCGACACACCAAGAGAAGCACTACCTATGAATTACCACATAAATCACCTCAAAGAGCTGGAAGCGGAATCCATTTTCGTCATCCGAGAAGTCGCCGCACAATTTGAGCATCCGGTCATGATGTTCTCTGGTGGGAAGGATTCCATCCTCATGACCTACCTGGCCCAAAAGGCCTTCTACCCGGCGCGCATACCCTTTCCTCTGTTGCATATAGACACCGGGCATAACTTCCCGGAAACCCTCGTATTCCGGGATCGCCTCGTCGAGCGCCTGGGAGTGCAGCTCATCGTTGGCTCGGTCCAAGATGCGATTGACCGAGGCCTGGTCACCGAGGAAAAAGGCTTCAATGCCAGTAGAAATAGCCTGCAAACTACCGTGTTATTGGAAGCGCTGGAACTCGGCAAATACGACGCGGCTTTAGGCGGGGCTCGCCGCGATGAAGAAAAGGCCAGGGCGAAAGAACGTTTCTTCTCCCACCGCGATGAATTCGGGCAGTGGGACCCGAAAAATCAGCGCCCCGAACTGTGGAATCTCTTTAACGGGAGAAAACACTTCGGCGAACACTTCCGGGTCTTTCCCATCAGCAACTGGACGGAGCTGGACGTCTGGCAATATCTTGCTCTCGAAGAAGTCGAACTGCCTAGTCTCTATTTTGCCCACCGGCGGGCATGCTTTATCCGTGATGGTGTCATCCTGGCAGCCTCCGAGGTCATCCCCCGCAAACCGACGGAAGAAGTCACGGACATGCTGATTCGCTTCCGGACTATCGGCGATATGACCTGCACCGGCGCGACACTCTCCGAGGCGGGGAAAATCGAAGATATCGTCAAAGAAATCGCTGTCACCCGCATCACCGAACGTGGCGGCCGCGCTGACGATAAACGCTCGGAAACGGCGATGGAAGACCGGAAAAAACACGGATACTTTTAGATAGATGATACATGAGAGACGTTGGGACACATCCACATGGTAAACACAATCTATACAGACCACACAACCACTGAACTCCTGCGCTTCACCACCGCCGGCAGCGTGGACGATGGCAAAAGCACGCTGATCGGACGCCTGCTGTATGATAGTAAATCTATTTATGAAGATCAGTATGCTGCTCTTGAGGCAACCAGTCTTCGCCGGGGCGAAGCCGAAGTGAACCTGGCTTTGCTGACAGATGGGCTGAAAGCCGAACGCGAGCAAGGCATCACTATCGACGTGGCCTACCGCTATTTCTCGACGCCCAAACGCAAGTTCATCATCGCCGATACCCCTGGCCATATCCAGTACACCCGCAATATGGTGACCGGAGCCTCGACGGCGAACGTCGCTCTGGTGTTAATCGACGCCCGGAACGGTGTCGTAGAACAAACACGCCGCCATGCCATCATCGCGTCCCTGCTCCAGATACCCCATCTGGTTATCTGCATCAATAAGATGGACCTGGTCGACTACAGCCAAGACGTGTATGAGCAGATCCGCGACGATTTCGAAGCCTTTGCCTCCAAGCTCGATGTGCACGACGTCAGCTTTATCCCCATCTCCGCCCTGCAAGGCGATAATGTCGTCCATCGCTCGGACCATATGGCGTGGTACGAAGGCTCCACCCTGATGCACTACCTGGAAAACGTCCACATCGCCAGCGACGACAACTTCATCGATACTCGCTTTCCCGTGCAATACGTCATCCGCCCCAATACCGACGACTACCACGACTACCGTGGCTATGCCGGTCGCGTCGCTGGCGGCATCCTGAAAGCTGGCGACCAGGTGATGGTGCTACCATCCGGCTTCCTCTCCACCATCGTCAAGATCGATACGTTCGACGGCGAGGTGGAAGAAGCCTTTCCGCCGATGTCCGTCACCCTCCTCCTGGACGACGACATCGACATTAGCCGGGGCGATATGATCGTCCGGGAAAACAACCACCCCCGTGTGGAGCAAGACGTGGAAGCGATGGTCTGCTGGTTTGCCGAGAAGCCCCTCCAACTGCGCGGAAAGTATATCCTTCGCCACACGACCCAGGAAGTCCGCTGCATCATCAAAGACATTCGCTACAAGATGGACGTCAATACCCTGCACCGCAACTTGGAAGACCAGCATATTGGCATGAACGATATCGCCCGGGTCGTCCTGCGCACCACCAAGCCCTTGTTCATGGATGCCTATCGGAACAACCGCATTACCGGCAGCGTTATCTTCGTCGATGAAGGCACCAACAATACCGTCGGGGCGGGGATGATCATCTAATATGTAAATTTCCAAATTTAGTGGCAGTGATTTGGACACTTTATTTGGCGTAGTAGCCTTATTATGAAGTCCCAATCACCAAGCTCTCTCGTGCGGCTTCCACGACTTCACTCGTGACTGTTCGTAGTGCATTAATCTCCAAGAGGCGTGCAACTTGCGCGAGGAGGCGGTGAAGCAAGCAGAAGTTGCCCCCCGTCACGCGAATAATCGCGGCCAGTGCGTCCTCATCAGCCACGCCCTCCTCTGGCAACCTGACCCCAGACGGAACCCATTTTGTCGGAGTAGCTCTTGCATTTGGGCTGCACTTGGTCGTGTACAGGAAGCGTGCGGGTAATGAATGGGGCCATGGAACGGGGTGCCCAGCGTCTCGAGGAAAGAGCCGCGGCAGTCCAGACAAAGGCGTTGGCGCCAGCGGCGGCCTCGGGTACATCTCATGGGGGGTGGAGGTGCGCCAGGCCTCTGCAGATCGGGCACGTCTCCCTGCTCACACGCCAGGCAATCGGGCTTGCGCGTGCGTCCGGCAAACGGCTTGGGCTCACGCGTGGGTCTGGGCAGTTTCGGCGCCGATGGAGCGGATGGGCCAGCGCGCCAGAGTCGAACAAAGACAAAAACCAGGCAAATGCGGACAACACACGCGAACGGAGAGATCACCAGGTCAGATCGCATCATCAGCCCCTCCACTCAGGTGATACATGGGCTGATCCTACCTCGTTTTGCTCCGTTTTGAATTACCCGCACGTTAGCCATACACGACCGTCTCGTCTCTACTCGACCAGTAAGCGTTCGCAGCCAGATCAGGCTCGTCATCGACCAGTGGATCATACCCTCGCGTGTGGCTATAAGACGAAAGACCGACGAGATTAGTCGATGGCAAAGATACCAAATTCTGATATATTTAGGAGATATATAAGATGCATACCTAAATTCGATGTATATGCCGATGCGTGCGTATCTCTGAAGGGAAATCGTGTATGAGTGCCATCTCGCTCAAGCTGTCCGATGAGTTGTTGGAAGCCAGCGCACGCTGTGCCGCTGCCTTGCACGTATCTCGTGCCGAATATATCCGTCAGGCCATCGCGCTTATGAATCGGGAAGTCGAAGCGCAACTACGGGCCACTTGTTTGGCCGCCGCATCCCGCAAGGTCCGGCGGGAGTCGATGCGTGTCAATGCAGAGTTCGCCGCCTTTGAGACAGAACCCGATGCGTAACCGCGGTGAGGTCTGGTTAGCCGATCTGAATCCACGCCGGGGTACAGAACCGGGCAAAACTCGTCCTGTGCTCATTGTCCAAAGCCAAGCCTTGCTTGATGCGGATCATCCGTCCACGTTGGTTATGCCGTTGACAACTCGTCTTGTGGAGGACGCCGAGCCACTACGCCTCCGTGTGCCGGCATTGGGTGATCTCCGTCAGGATTCGGATCTGCTTCTCGACCAGCTCCGGGCTATTGACAATCGTCGTCTACGGCATGGTCCTCTCCTGCGCCTTTCCTCAGCGTTCATGGCCCAGGTCAATCAAGCATTGCGAGAAGTGCTGGACGTGCTGGAACCGTAACGCAAGCGGTGCGTAGGCGATGGCAACCGACAACGAGAGGATTTGGGCTGATTCTCCATTTCTCGAGAACTTGTATTACGCTGCCGCAATCTTCACGAGCTCAGGCTCAACTTCCCACCAGTGAATCGGACTGGGACGCAACACGGTGCTCTTCGGTAAGCGATTCCAGAAATCCTCCTTCATGACCCCGACGATACGCGAGATCAAGAACGCCAGAAAACCCGCCTCCACCTGCTCCGGCACCATATCAATGAGCCCAATCATCACCTTGGTGGCCCAGGAGTATGCGTCCACATTGGCTTCCTGGAAGCCCATACCGGGGTGCCGTTTCAAAATCTCCCCGACCCCGACCTTATAATGCACACGAGCAAAATGCAGGAGCGGATGCCCATCATTCGGGAACTCCGCATCAAGGTCATCGAGCAGGCCCAAGGTGCGTGGATCACCTTCCGGCGAACGCAGGACGCGATGGCCGATGGCCATGGCTGCATCATAAGTGTCAAGCCACGCCGTCCACCAATCAAGGAGTTTGTCTTCATCGGCATCGAGGCCGAGTTCCCGAATGGCTGCGAGCATCTGACCGCCGGCAAACGGTGCCGCGCCGCCATGATCACGGCCCCACAGGCCGGAGGCAGCGGCGGCGTAGACGTGCCAGGGTGAGACCGCACTGGATCCAACGACGACTCCCGCGTAGGTACTGACATTGCCGGGATCGTGATACGGCATATTATTAAGCAACCGGTTCATAATACGCAACTGGCGGCCGCGATCCCTTCCTGCCTCACAGGTACCGAGCGCGTCGACAAACGCTTCCACGAAGTCGGTCGTCGTCCCGGGCTCGATCTCAATAAAGTCTTCATCGAGATATTTGCGGCGGAAGTATGCCGGGAGAAACACCGACGCTTCGGCCAAGACTTTGATCCAGTCGGCTGCCACGTCGAAAGGCGTCACGCCACCCGGCATCCAGTCTTTATACACACGCTCAACGTTCGAACCGTTGGAGCGCAGCATGAGGAAGAGATTCAACGCCGAGGTCATCGACATGGACGCCGTCTGATTCACCAAAGCAACAAACTCATCCTTGCGCGCACCCTGCATGAGGTCAAGGCGAGCCCGCTGAATGATCTCTTCAAACGACGTGACCAAGGCATCGTCCGGATCGCGAATTCCCAACAGAATCGTCAGGTTATTGACGGAATAGGGCCGGCTCCCCAAAACACGAATGGAATCGGTGGCCGGATCGAGTCCCAGCATATACCCGTGCATGGGATCGACATGCGTGAAACACGGCCCACGATTGACGAGATACTTGACCCCTTTGCTGCCCCCCATGTGCGCACTGAGCGGCGAGCCTTCAATCACCGTATCCCCGACCCCACCTGCAGCCGTCAGGCGGGCATTGATTTCGTCCCATACCTGCATGCGGTCTTCAAGCACCGACTTGAACTTCGTCCCGCCGAGCAGTTCGTCGGTTGATAGCCCATCGTGCATCAGTCCAAAAGTCATGGAAAGATTCCCTCCTCAAAAACGTTACCCCCCCAAACCTCAATCCACCGCATACAGCCTTGGCACATGCACAAGCAGAGAGCGATTCTCCCACAAGCTCTCCGGATTGCGCTCAGATACGAGACGTGCCATGATGTACACCTACACGAAACCGTTCCCCAGACTCGTCACAGCCAGGGATTCTCAACCAGTCATACCAGGAGATGGATGTATGCAACATGCGGCGGCCGACACCGACCTTGACGCCCTCGCCCTACCCGCCATTGCAGTGGTGGAGAATCTGGTGCGCCAGCGGTCCTACAGTGTCACCTTTACCATTCCCGAATTCACCTGTGTTTGTCCCATGACCGGCCAGCCCGATTTTGCCACGTTGCATATTACGTATGTTCCGGACGCCAGTTTGATCGAACTCAAAGCACTCAAACTGTATATCAACGCCTATCGCAATGTTGGCATCTTTCACGAATTTGTCACAAACAAAATTCTCGACGACCTCGTCGCCGCCTGCAAACCACAACGCATGGAAATCGAGGGCGACTTCAACGTCCGGGGCGGTATCAAAACCGTGGTCCGGGCTGTCTACGAACACTCCGCATCCTCGTAAACCAGTTTTACGCCGCTGTGCCCCACACTTCCCTTGGCGGTTTACGGATGCTTACAGATCATGTTCAACACCGCCTGCCGCCCTTCCTCCCGTACCGCTTTAAGGGCACGTTGTAATGCCGGACGCACTTCCGAGGCCTGTTCCACCCGCTCGCCGTAGCCGCCACTCGCAGTCGCCAAGACTTCGAAGTCCGGCGATGGCTGCAGCTCGCTCAAAGGAAAATACTGCGTCTTTGCAGCCCAGCCATTTGGATACATCCCCAGGTTCGCCCGCCGCACCGCGTTCCAGACGCGATTGTTGAACACGATCGTCAGGGTCGGCGCCCCAAGTGCCTGCGACACGAAATGACACGGTGTAGGATTGCCAAACATGTAGCTGCCATCACCGAGGGTGGCAATAACCAGCTTCTCCGGTGCCGCCAGTTTCGCCCCGATGGACGCCCCCAACCCCCAGCCTAAACCACCCGCCGGCGAGTTGCCGAAGACCGAACCTGGTTGCGTGAACGTCGCCTGTGTCGGCACCAAATCATACTCATTCACCACAACAGTATGGTCGTCGATGATTTCATCAATGCAGTGCGTCACCCATTGCGGGTCAAGCGGCGAGTCGTCCCGCACACTCTCCATCGCCTCACGCCACGCTGTGCGCTGCTGGTCATGTACGCTTTGCAAGCGCGCAAAACGCTCCGCAATGCGGGACTCCGCCTGCTGACGATACGGCGCCAGGGCCGCCGTCAGCATCGGCACTGCCACGGAAGAATCAGCCCGAATAGCTACGTCGCACGGAAAACTCCGAATCGGATAGCTGCTGTACGAGGGATCAAGCCCCAGGTGAATAATTTTGCTGTCCTCAGGGGGATTGATCACGCTCGGAAACCACGGCACATCGCTGTCAAGCGCTAACACGACATCCGCCGTGGGCAAGAGCGGATCGGGCGCGAAGCCCAAATGCAGCGGGTGATCCGTCGGAAAACACATGTAACGCTGGTTGAATGTCACCACTGGGACGGCAAAACTCTCTGCCAATGCCACGAGATGTCCGACCGTCTCGGCATTGCGTCCGGACGTGCCGGTGACGATGAGGGGATTCTCCGCCGCCGCCAGGATCTCTGCCGCCGCCTCGATCGACTGTGGATCAGGATACAGCCGTCCACCAAGATCGCGGCGCACGGGCGATGTCATGCTAAAGGTCGTTTGCGCTTCGCCTAACACCTCACGCGGCAGCGTCAAGTAGACCGGCCCACGCGGCTCACTCATGGCAATTTCCATGGCACGATCAAAGACCGCTTCAAGCTGAGTCATGTTACGCAACTCGTAGTCCCACTTCACGTACTCGCGTACCATCCCGGCTTGATCAAACGCCTCCTGCGCCCAATGGATGTAGATATTCCGCGACCCATGCAGTCCCGCCTCGGTAATAGGCGTACGTCCGGCGGTGAAAATAATCGGCACATTGTCCCGCGCCGCGTTAATAATCCCGTTGACGGCATTCCCTGTCCCGACGTTGACATGCACCATGACCACCTGCGGCTTACCCGTGACCATGTAGTAACCATGTGCCATAGCTACTGCAGCATTTTCGTGCGGCACGGTAATCGGCTTCGGCGTCTCCTTGCCCTGTTCCGCAAATCGGGCGAAGGCATCAATGAGTGGCGCAAAGTCGGTGCCGGCGTTGGCAAAGAAATACTCGATACCCCGCTCCCGCAACAGTTCCAGATACGCTTGCCCTGTGGTTTCGACCTCGACCGTTTTCTGCGCCATCGTATGGCCTCCCCTCTCGCCCGCTGCCTACCTCAGATGCTACGCACCGCAATTGCCCCCCCCCTTGGCAGGGATACCTGCACTCATACAGGCCGCCAGGAGTCGCTGCGCGGTGTGAGCACTGCAAGGTGAACAAAATCAAGGCAAACAACCGCATACTCATTTGCGGTACGCAGTACGAGACTGTGACTATTGTAGCTGGCAGCATAGCATATTTTTCCAGCCCGCTCTACGAGCCAACCGGCGGCCGATGCTGCGCCCACGGCGCCGCCTGTTCCAACGCCGCAGCGGCCTGTAACACCAGCGTATCGGCATGCCAGTGCCCAACGATCTGCAATGCTACCGGTAATCCCTCGCTCGTGAAGCCACACGGCACACTCGCCGCCGGCTGCCCGGTCAGGTTAAACGGAAACGTAAAGTTGAGCCGATCGAACATCGACGGCGTCGGCTGGCCATCGATCTCCCGCGGTCCCTCCTCGACCGACCAGGCCCCCAACGGCATTTGTGGCGTCAGGAGCAGGTCATAGGGCTCCAAACACTGCAGCACTTGCTGATAAAACACCGTGCGCGCGAGTTGGGCTTGCCCGTGCTGCACCCCGGTGACACGTCGACCGGCTTCGATCATTTCGGCCAGTGTCGGCTCGAACCATTCCGGACGCTCATCGTACAAACGGCCAAGACGCGCCGCGTACGATACATGCCAGGCAATCGCTGCAGGCTCCCGCGGATCATCCCACGACGGGGTTAGCGCCTCCACCGCACACCCGAACGCACTGAAACGCTCGGCCGCGGCTCTGGTAAGACGCCGCACTTCCGGGTCGACCGGGGCATACCCGAAATCCTCGCTCCAGGCCACACGCAAACCACGTAACGCCTCGAAGGGCTGCGCCACTGCAGCGACGTAATCGTCCGGGACGTTGTCAATCGTGGTCGGATCACGCCGATCCGGGCCGGCAATGGCCCGCAGCATCAGCGCCGCATCAGCCACGGTGCGGGTGATCGGGCCGTTGTGCGAGCGGGCCGCCCAGATATCCATATTCGGCCAGTTGGGCACACGCCCAAACGAAGCCTTGATACCGAAGACACCACATAACGCCGACGGAATACGAATAGATCCGGCACCGTCCGATCCATGCGCCAACGGCCCGAGGCCAGCTGCCACGGACGCCGCCGCCCCGCCGCTGGACGCGCCGGAAGTGCGATCAAGCTTCCACGGATTGCGGCATGGCGGGCCGAGGAGATTGTCGCACATATCTTTGTAGCCGTAGTGCGACGTATTGGTTTTCCCCGTCACAATCCCACCCGCAGCCTTCACCCGCCCCGTCACCGCCCCATCTACCTCGGCAATATTGTCCTCGGAAAATTTCGAGCCGAACGTACACCGAATGCCGGCGCTGGGCTCCAAATCTTTGATGGAGACAGGCAACCCATGCAACAGGCCGAGATCATCACCGCGCATGACTGCAGCTTCCGCCTCCCGGGCGGCGGCGCGAGCACGCTCGGCATCGAGGGCCAAAAAAGCGTTCAGCTGCGGATTCAGCGCCTCGATACGCGCCAACACCGCGTCCAGAATCTCCACCGGTGACAGTGCGCGACTCCGAATAGCCGCCGCCAGCTCCGTTGCCGGCGTGAAACACAGCTCCGTTGCACTCATGGTCTTCGTCCTTTCCCTTACGCCGGCAGCGCGATCGCCTCACCCGTGACGTACGTCATCTCGACTTGCGACACATATAACCAGCGCGCTTTCAACCCCTCTTCGGCCCACCGCAGGCATTGCTGCGCCAAGGCGTCCGTGTCAACGTACTTCGCCAGGATGTCGAACGCCCGTTGACCGTGCTCTTGATCCGCCTCGTAATGCTCCTCGAACCAGTGGATTTCCTTGGAACCGTGCGTGAAGCCATACTTCTGCACCAAGGCCGGCACCGTACGCTGCTGCACCCCGACCATCTGCGACTCCTGCACCACCTGCGCTGCCAGCCAGACTTGCCAGGGCTGCTGATGCACTAAATACCACATCATGTTCAGCAAAGCTCGCAAGCCGGGGAGCGGCACCGTGTCTTCCACCTCCTGGCGCGACAGACCGCACCAGGCAGTCCAGGTCAGGAGCATGGAATCGTGTTCCTCCGCCTCGCCGCGCTCCGTCCCCACCACACCATGCTCTTCGGCAAGATTTTCGATGAGGAAATGTTGCGCGTCACGCGGCGCCTTGGCATAGGCAACGCCGAAAGGCCGCAGAATCTCACGCACGAGCTGAAAATGCTGCGCCATGTAGCGCCCCATCTGCTCTTTGGTCAGGTCGCCAGCGACCCAGCGATCAACAAATGGGTGATTTTTGGTGTGATACTGGTCGCGCAAGGCGATCAGCTCGTGCACAAAAGCCTGATGCACCACTCCGTTTTCCATGCCGTATCCTTTCCACTCCATGTCCACCACATCGCGCCTCTTGTCCGGACTCCATGTCCTCGTGTATTCTGGAAACATCGATTAGCTCATCTTTAGACCATGCATGAGCGCGTTGGTGTGGCTGAACAGCCCCACAACCATAAAAATCTCCGCGATCTGGGCGTCAGTATAACCGAGCTGCTTCACGGCAGCCGTGTGAAACTCCAGTCAGGCCTCGCAGGTGTTGAGCGCCGAGACCACCATGGCGATAATTTCCTTGATGGCGGTATCGAGACTGCCGCTTCCCATAATCGCCTTGTATTGTGCCCAGTACGCTTCAAGATGCGCCAGATTGTGCGCCGCAGCACGGAAGTTCGCCGGCACAAACGTGGTACCCAGGAAGGCTTTGATCTCCTCAAAAATCTCCTGCAGCCGCCCTTCGGCAGCGCGTTCGGAGACGATTTTGATGCTCGGCATACCCAGTCCTCCCTGGTGGCGCGGGACAGCGCAAACGGGCTCATTTTTTGCTCCTATGGCGGCAATTCTATCAAGGCTCAGCGCCTGGACCAAGACAAAAACCGACGAAGGATACTGCAGTGACACATGCCTCGACACCTGACTCCGGCGACTTCTCTGCCATCATACGCAACGCGACGAAAGCCGTAGTGCTTGGCGTCGGTGGGGGCGGAGATATCGTCGGCACTATTCCCACCGCTCGCTTCTTGGAGTTGTTCGGTATTTCCTGTGTGTTGGGCGGACTGTCGTGGGAGCGTTTTGTGTACGATCCGCAACCCGGCACGCGTAGTCTGGATGACGTGACGCATGTCCAACCGCTAGCGCCCACCGTCTGGCTCGCCAATGCCGAGACCGCCACCACCACGGGTATCCGCTTTGCCGAAAGCGACATGGCGGCGTTATACGAAACCGACACCCTCCTGGTTGACCTGTCGCAGGGCGTCCCGGGCGTCGTAGCGGGTCTGCGTGCCGCCATGCAGGCGCTTGAAGCCGACTTGCTTGTCGGCATCGATGTCGGGGGCGATTCGCTCGCTGCAGGGCATGAATCGGGCCTCCGCAGTCCCCTAGCTGACGCCATGATGTTGGCCGCCTTTAATCAATTACAGGACGAATTCCCCTGCATCTGGGGTGTCTTTGGCTACGGCAGCGATGCCGAACTCACACCGGCAGAAATCGATCAAGCGCTCAGCCGCGCTGCGGAGCATGGGGGCTTGCTTGGGTCGTGGGGCATGACTTCGGCTATCACCGCCGAGCTGCAACACGTCATTACCCACGTCCGCACCGAGGCCAGCGCTATCGCCGTGGAATGCGCCCATGGCGCCATCGGCAGTAAAGCCATCCGGGACGGCACACGCACCGTGCCGCTGTCGCCGGTGTGTACGGTGACGTTCTACCTCTCGCCCGGCGTGCTCTACGAGCATGTCGCGTTGCTCGCTCGTGTCGTCAACGACGCGCCGACACTGGAGCAAGCCAGCACCATCCTGCTCGACATGGGAGTACGCTCCGAATACGCCTTCGAACTAGAAATGCAACGCCAAGGAGCACGGCGGTACGATGAAGCCCAGAGGTAATACGATGCGACGTGATACCACCGCCCCGCCATCGCCTCCGCAGCCACTGCAGAGCCTCGCCGAGACGTTGCAGCGCATTGACGGACGCGGCTATGGCGCCTACAAGGACATTCGAGGAAGTTATCGGCTACGCCACGGAACATTATACGTGGACCATGTCCAGGGCGATCCGTATGCCGCCCCATCACGCGTGCGCCTGTGCCTGCCACAAGCGGTGGCAGGTTTTCCGGCAAGGTGCTTGTCGCCGGCCAGCCGCCGCGTAGCGTTAGGCGATTTTCTCACCCGCGCCTTCCACCGCGCCATTGGGCAACACAACGCCGGCCGGCATATACGCATCGACGTTCCCGGGCAAGAAGTGATGCCGCGCTCGAGCATGGCCATCACCGCAACGTATGTGGAAGCGCGTTTCACGGTCAGTCTCCCGGCGCGCGGCCGCACGATACTCGGGCGACAGGCGCGGGCACTGCTGTGCGACACCGTACCGGCTATTGCCGACGCCAGTCTGCGTTACAGCGCGTTGTCCCCTGTCGACGTCGAGCACCATCTCGATACCGTCGAAGATCAGCAGGCCCTACGCACCCTGCTGCAGGAGCACGACTTGGCCGCGTTTGTCGGCGACGGGGCTCTGTTACCACGACGCGCCGGGAACGACGACAGGCCGCTGCCGACGGGCGCAGTTCACTGGCGCTCGCCCGACTCCCTGGCGCTGACACTCACCCTGCCGCGCGCCGGCCCGGTGCGCGGCAGCGGTATTCCGCACGGCATTACGCTCATCGTCGGCGGGGGCTACCATGGCAAATCAACGCTGCTCAAGGCGCTGATTCGCGGTATCTATGACCATATACCGGGCGACGGGCGCGAACGCGTCGTCACCGATGCGGCAGCGGTGGCTATCCGCGCCGAGGACGGTCGGCGGGTCGAGCGCGTCACCATTACCCCGTTTATCGCCGACCTGCCGTACGGCCAGTCAACGACCCAATTTTGCAGCGATGACGCCTCCGGCTCGACCTCCCAAGCGGCCAATATTCTCGAAGCGCTGGAAGTAGGAGCGCGCCTCCTGCTGATTGACGAAGATACCAGCGCCACCAACTTCATGGTCCGCGACCGACGAATGCAGGAGCTGATCGCCAAAACCCAGGAGCCCATCACGCCGTTCATCGACCGCGTGCGTCAACTACACGACCAGCATGGCGTCTCCTCCATCCTCGTAATCGGTGGGGTTGGCGATTATTTGGACGTTGCCGACACAGTGCTCCAGATGGACGCCTTTGTGCCGCGCGACGTCACTGCCCGGGCTCGCGCTATCGCCGCCGCCTGGCCCGACAGCGCCCAACGGTATCACGAAGGCAGTCCGCAGTGGGAAGCGCCGCGGCCGCGACGGGTACAACGCGAGAGTCTGTCCCCACAGCGTGGCAAACGCGACAAAGTGCGGGCGCGTGGCATCCATACGATTCAGTATGGCACCGAGGACCTCGATATTTCGCAAGTCGAGCAAATCGTGGATGCCAGCCAAGCCCGCTACATCGCCGATTGCCTGCAGCATGCTTACCATCACCTGACGGACAATCGGCGCACCATCCGCGATCTCGTCGAGCTCGCAGACAACATCGTACAAGACCAAGGGCTGGAGGCGCTGCAGCCCTACCTCTGCGGGGATCGCGCCTGGGCCCGTCCGTTTGAAGTCGCGGCGGTGCTCAACCGGCTGCGGACGTTGCGCATTGCAGCCTCCCAATCTGGTACGTAAAGGCAAGCACAAACCAACGAGAGAACGTCTATGCCACGTCGCGGACGCCGTGTGATCCGTCTCCTCCTGGGGACGATGCTCCTCCTGCTTCTTGCCGTGCTGGGTACTGTGGCATGGCTGTACACCAGCGGCCGTCTGGCAACACTAGCACAAGATTTTCTGCAGCAGCTGAGCGGCCAGGACATTACCTTTACCGCAGTCGAATTTACCTCCTGGCACACCGTCACTCTCACACACGTCCGCCTGCAACAGCCGCTCGTCAATGGGCGTGTCGACATTGTCTGTCCGCGCCTAGAAATCCACTACGGACTGCGGGGACTGCTGCACAAGCGCGTTGCGGCGGTCCGTCTGCAACAACCCACGGTTAGCGTACATATCAGCGATGACACGCCCGATACGCCTACTACTATTCAAACCTCTGGTGCAGCTCAGCCCGGCACTCGAACCGTTCCGCTCCTACCCTTTACACACCTCATCGTCGAGCAGGGTTCGCTGCGGATACACTTGGACGAAAAGCATCACGCCCTGCAGCAGCTTGGAGTTGATCTCCGCCAGCCCAACACCTCTATGCTGCATGTCGACGCCACCGGACTGCTAGTCGGACAGTCAGCAACGTTTCACCTGCACGGCCAAACCCCACTCGACGTGCCACAACCCGCCGGGTCCTGGGACTTGCAATTTCGGGCCCTCCCCCTGACCTGGATAGCCGAAACGTTCCCAGCACTTATGCCACCGGATTGGCAAGTTACGGCTGGCGTGCTTGACACCACGGCACAACTCACCTGGCAAACTCCACAGCAGCTCCAAGGCACCGTGACACTCACTGCAGCACAGCTGCAGGCAGAGGTCATGTCCACGCACCTACACAACGGCGCCTTGACAAGCCAAGCCAATGTGAAGGTCGACATGGCTCAGGGTACGCTCGACGTGCAAGGCAGCGCTGACATCACGGCCCAAACCATCCGGTTCGGCAGCGCCCAGGACACCGCAGCCCTTCACATCGATGCGCTACGCGGGCACGTCCCATTCCGCGGCAATACTACAACCGTTACATTTCCCGACGTGCAGATACACACCCAGGCCTGGCGCCGTGGTTCCACGGTGACGACCCCATTCCTCCCCCGACTTGTCTTGCAGACCACCGGCGCGCTTGATGTGCATCGGCAACAGCTGACACTGCGCCAGTTCAACGCCACGCTCGACACGCTCGGCACGAGTACAGGAAGCGGGACATTTCATTGGGGGACACAGACCGTGCGCGACCTCCGTCTGCAGGTGATACCGACCACGGCCACGGCCCTCTGGCACACGCTGGCTCCCTTCCTCCCCGCAATGTACCGCGAGTGGGACATCAACGGGAATACCCGACTCGAGCTGCAGGCACCGCTCCTTGCCCTGCAGCCTTTCAGCACTACGCAACCGCTCGCCCTGACCTGGCATCTACAAGACACCGCCTTCAACAGCCCCGACGGAGAATATGCCGGTGAACACGTGACCGCCACCCTCCAGGCCACGGCATCTCTAGAAACCGCGACAGGACGCTATACCTTGCAAGGGACATGCGCCATCCAGCCCTTCTCTCTGCTTCTTGGCACCCTCTTTCCCGCACTCGAAGAACAACAGGTCCACACGGTCATCACCTTCTCAGCCGCGTATCAGCCGCACGCAGAACGCCTCCGTCTCTACTTCGCTGGCCAATTTGGCGCGCTCGGCACAGCGATGCTGCATGGCCACATCCGTCAACCGACACACACACCGCAGTATGATCTGCAGGGAGTGCTCCAGAACATCAACGTTGGGCAGATATGGCAAACTTTTGTGAGCGCCGATTCGGCCGTCGGGCCGGCAGCACTGGCAACGACAACTGCCCAAGGGAAACTGGACGCCGTGCTTACATTCCGAGGGCCGGCGACAGCGCTGCGCCTGCAGGGAGCGCTCGATCTGCGTGAAGTGCACGTGCACACGCCGGCTGTGGTGCTCGAAGGCGCGGCGCTGCAACTGCCACTGCAGCTCCAACTTCCTCTACCGCAGACTCTCTCGAAGCGCGCCGCCCTACCTGCAGAGGCCTACGGACGACTCCACATCGACCGGATACGCTTCCAAGGATTTACGACCCCGCCTCTCACAACACGCCTGGCCATGCAGAGCGACACCCTGGTGTTCCCTGACGCCATCACGCTGCCTCTCCTGGATGGCGAATTTCGTCTCCAACAGCTCACAGCCCAGCGCCTCTGGCGCTCGTCCCGGCATATTACGCTGCAAGCGCATGTGCAACGGCTCAACCTGCAGCTTCTGCAGCGCAGCACCGCCAAACTCCCCCTGACCGGCATGGTCGACGGAGGGTTCTCACGCATCGACATACGCGATGATCGACTCGACACCGACGGCGCGCTTACCCTGCGGCTTGCCGGCGGAGTGGTACAGCTCACCAAGCTGCAAGGCAATATGCTCTTTTCGTCCCTCCCCACCTTGCGCTGTACTCTGGCGACGACGCAGCCCTTGAGTCTGCGCCAGCTCACGGATATCTATCCCATTGGCAGCATCGGTGGCACCTTACACTTTCGCGTTACCGACCTGGCAACGACAGCCTGGCAGCCTGCAGCATTTCAGCTCATATTTTCTGTCCAAGAAAAACAAGGGGAAACACGGGAAATTACTTTACGTGCCTTGAACAATTTGCTTTTTACTACCGGCTCAGCTAAGGTGGAAACAGGTCAGACCTATCGTCTTCCTTACAAACGTTTTGGGGCGAAAATCACCTTGCGTCATGACACACTGCGCTTACGGGGTCTTTACCACGATAACGCCGAGCGTGAGTATTTCATGGTCGCACCGAAGCTGGGCGGGGGGGTGTCGATCATCAACCGCGTTCCCCACAACGGCATCTCCTTTCGCGACTTTCTCCAGCGGCTGAAGGCCACGGTTTTAGACCATCCGGATGTCCGCGTGAAATAGCCGACATTGGCGTGCACGAGATGCGCACAGACGTCAGGCGCCCGGGCGCATCTCGGTATGGCCCAGACGTTAGGTGGACGCATCGCATGCACCGTGATTGAGCGCAACGGACACACCGCTTCAGGGAGGAACGCATGTCCCGTCTTGGGTCACTCGTGCTGGGATTGGTCATCGTCCTGCTCACCATCACGTGCGCACGAATTACGGTCAACGTCTACTTCCCGGCGGCAGAACTCCAAAATGCGGCAACGGAAATCGAACGTGAAGTACGCGGCACTGACACTACACCGGTCAAGCCCGCTAATCCGACGCCGCCGCCCCGTAAACCCCAGGGCTCGTCTCTCTGGCCGCGGTGGCGCTTTGTCCACTTCCACCTCGCTCCGGCGCCGGCACTGGCGCAAAGTATCGACATCAATATCACGACACCGGAGATTCGGCAGCTCATCGCCTCCCGCAAACAACGGTATCCGCGTCTGCGACCGTTTTTCATCCAAGGAGCGCTGGGCGAGAACAATCAGGGTTTGCTGAGTCTACGTTCGCTGGCTCACCTTAGCCTCAAGGACACAGCACAGGTCAAAACGCTTCTGACACGAGAGAACCGCGACCGCCAGCAACTCTATCGCGCGCTCGTCACGGCAAATAATCTTCAGCCGGAACAGATCGCAGAGGTGGCTCGGATTTTTGCCCGAGTCAATCGGCAGGAAGCCCAAACCGGCTGGTGGGTTCAAGAAGACAATGGTCAGTGGAAAAAAACGAATTAATCATTCTGAAACTATAGAGATTCGTGCTTATAGCATCATTGCACACAAAGAAAATGACTTTCAAACCTTGCACATCCTTCTGCATCCTGTGGATGAAATTACTCACATCCTGTTGAAAACCCATAATTGTCTGATGATTCTGTGATTTCTATTGACTTTCAGTACCTCAGTCGTTATATATGCGGAACAGAACACCTCGGGCTCCAAGGATGGACAATCGCAAGCCTCAGGACAAGGAATAGGGGTGGGAGCGTGGCTGAAGGCAAATTTGTCGCATTGCATCAAGACTGGGCGCAGCCGGAGCACACCGGCGATGGGGAGAACATCTGGCAGCAAGTGCTGCACGTCATCCGTGAGCGTGTTGATGCTACGAAATACACGACGTGGTTCGAACCACTGCAGCCGCTTGCCAGTGCCGACGGCAAGCTGCGCATCGGCGTCCCGAACAAGTTCGTCCGCGCCTGGCTCATCGAGCATTACCATACGCTGATCGTCGAGATTCTCCAGCAGCTGACGGGGATCCCTTACCAAGTTGTCTTTGTCGTGCAACCACCGACGCCGCCCCCCGAACCCCGCGAGTATGCGCCCCCACCGACCGCAAGCGGCACGCTGTCGTCGGCCACCCCGCCGAGCGCCAGACCGGCACGCGGCAGTCACCAGGCCACGTTTAATCCCCGTTTTACCTTCGACACGTTTGTCGTCGGCTCCAGTAACGAATTTGCGCATGCGGCCTGCCTGGCCGTGTCGCGCCATCCGGCGCGCACGTATAATCCGCTCTTTATCTATGGCGATGTCGGACTCGGCAAAACGCACTTACTCCATGCGATCGGGCACTACATCCAACAAACGCATCCGCACTTGAACACGTGTTACGTGTCGTCGGAAACATTTTTGAATGATTTGGTCGGGGCCTTAAGCCACGACAAGATGGACGACTTCCGGAACCGCTATCGCAGAAACGACCTGATCCTCGTCGACGACGTGCAATTTCTCATTGGCAAGGAACGCACACAGGAAGAATTTTTCCACACCTTCAATGTGTTACACAATGACAGCAAGCAAATCGTTCTCACCAGTGACAAGCTTCCGAAAGATATGGTCGGCCTGGAAAAACGACTGCGGTCGCGTTTTGAATGGGGCTTGATTGCCGATTTGCAAGCGCCGGACCTGGAAACCAAAATCGCCATTTTACAGAAAAAAGCCGCCTACATGCAGATGCCGCTACCCGACGATGTGGCCTGGTACATTGCCCGCCGCATGCGCGGCGATGTGCGGAAGCTCGAAGGGGCGCTGAACGTCATCGAAGCGTACACCTCCATGACTGGGCAAGACATTAGCGTGGGACTGATTCAGACGCTCATCGGCGAACTGGCGGAAACGCAGGACAAGCCCATTACCATTAACGAAATCGAACGGGTCGTGGCCGATCACTACCAACTCAAGAGCGCCCTGCTGCGTTCAAAGAAACGCACCAAGGAAATTGCGTATGCGCGCCACATGGCGATGTATCTGGCGCGCACCCTGACCAATGCCTCGCTGCCGCAGATCGGCAAAGGGTTTGGCGACCGCGACCATACCTCCGTGCTGCATGCGTGCAATAAAATGAAAGGGCTGATCGAGGACGATTGGCGGGTGAAGGAGGAAGTCGAGCAGCTCATCCGGACACTCCAGGGGTAGGCGAGATGCTGCAAGGTATGACGTTATGGCCAAGCCGCTTGTGAAATTTTCCGGCACAGATTACGGACTCTTGATGCGTCTCGAATGGGAGGCGCCTTTGCCTCAGCTCCTAGTAGAGTTGGAAGAGCATCTGCAGCAATCGCGCGATTTCTTTGCCGGCGCTCATGTGCTGGTAGAAATTGGCTCGCGTCCCCTCCTCAGCCACGAGCTGGAACAGCTCACCGTCGTCATGGAGCGCTACGATGTCACCCTCCAGGGCGTCATCGCAGCGACACAGGGACAGGAACGGCGCTCTCAGCCACCGGCACCACGACCACAACCGTTTGCTGATCCACGCGCGTCACTACACATTGAGCATCGCACGCTACGATCTGGTGAGAAAATTGCTGCCGACGGCTATGTTATTGTCGTCGGCGATATTAATCCCGGGGCCGAAGTCATAGCTGGTTCGAGTATTTTCGTGTGGGGCGCCCTCAAGGGTTCGGCCTACGCCGGCGTGCCCGACCAAACGGACGCCGTCATCGCAGCGTTACACCTCACGCCTATTCAACTCGGCATCGCCGGGCTCATCGCCCGGTCGCCGGAAACGCGCACGGTACAGGATCCCGTACCAGAGTTAGCCCGCGTCGACCACGATGGTATTGTCGTCGAGACGTGGGAACGGGGCCGGGTCTTTCATAAGAGGGGATAGACTGTGGCTGGACGAGTCATCACCATAACCTCAGGCAAAGGCGGGGTCGGCAAAACCACGTTTAGCGCCAACGTCAGCGCCGCCTTGGCGGAACTGGGGAAAAAGACCGCGGCCGTAGATACGGATGTCGGTCTGCGCAACCTCGATATTATTATGGGTCTCGAAAACCGCATCGTCTATGACATCGTCGATGTTGCGGAAGGTCGCTGCCGCCTGCAAAAATCGCTCATCCGTGACAAGCGCATCGCCACCTTGCATTTGCTACCAGCCGCACAAACCCGTGATAAAAATGCCATCACTCCCGATGCTATGGAGAAAATCTGTGCTGAGCTGCGTCACATGTTCGATTTCGTTATCGTCGATTCGCCGGCGGGCATCGAGCGCGGCTTTCAAAACGCCATTGTCGGTGCCGATGAAGTGGTCATTGTGACGACGCCGCACGTCTCCGCCATTCGTGATGCCGACCGTGTGATCGGCCTGCTTGAAGCCGCGGAGAAACAAAAAATTCATCTGGTAGTCAATCGCCTACAACCCGAGATGGTCCGCCGCGGCGACATGCTGGAGATCTCGGATATGCTGGACATTCTGGCGATCGATTTGCTCGGCATCATCCCCGAAGACGAATATATTGTCGTCTCCAGCAACCGCGGAGAACTGGCATCGCTCACGGACAATTCCAAGGCGGGCCAGGCCTACAAAAATATCGCGCGCCGCCTGCTTGGCGAAGAGGTTCCCTTCCTGCCGTTAGACGAGGCCAAGGGATGGTTCAAACGCTTGACACACCTCTTCAAAAACAAATGATGATGTCCGTCGTCCCTGACACAGGGTAAAAGGGAAAGTATTGTGAAATTCTTCACTAGGTTTTTCGGCCACGCTACCACCCCTGACACGAGTGCGCCGCAAGCCAAGGAACGCTTGAAGGTGGCGCTGACGAGCGACCGCCATGGCCTGGAACAAGGCAAGATGGAACGCATTCGGGCGGAAATTGTCCGTGTCGTGTCAAGACATCTGACAATCGACGCCGAGGACGTGCAGATACAAATCGATCACTCCGTGGAAAGCAACAAACTCGTTGCGAGCGTCCCACTACGCTCGTCGCGTCGCGCCCCTGTCGCTTCAGCACCACAGGAGCAAGAGGCACCAAAAAGCCCGAAAGCCCGCAAAAAAAAGAAGGCTCGCCGTTAAACGCAGCCCTATCGGCCCGCACATGGCATATGCAGGGTAGGCCTCCGCATGCGACTGTGATGTCACCTATGTGTGTGCTTCCCTTGTCCAATGCGCCTGTCTTCCACCTGCTCTGGTCTTCCGGCCTGCACATGTGTTCCTGTGCTCCCTCAGAACATTTTTCCTCTTGACAACTGCTACTATGTGCAGTATTACTCATATGAGCACGTTGTTTCAGCCTCCGTCATGACCATTTTGCAGTAGGAAGCATTATGCGACCAGCTCTCACGGACCGACAGCGGCAAATGCTCGAATACATCGAGCATGTCGTCAACACCACCGGTTTTCCCCCCAGTATTCGGCAGATCGGTGAGGCCCTGGGTATTCGCTCAACCAATGGCGTCCGAGCCCATCTCAAGGCCCTGGAGAAAAAAGGCTATATCCATCGGAGTCTCCGTACATCACGCGGTATTGCGATGCTCGACCAAGTGCAGCGCGTCGTCTCGACGGCCGTACACGACACGGTTGCCGTGCCGATTCTCGGACGTGTTACCGCCGGCCAACCCGTCCTCGCGGTCGAAAACTACGACGGGTATTTGACGCTCGATCCGAGCCTGGTAAAAGGTGACGATGTTTTCGCGCTGCGCGTCGAGGGCGATAGTATGATTGACGCGGGTATTCTCGACGGGGATTATGTTCTTGTCCGCCCACAGCAAAGCGCCAGTAACGGCGATATTGTCGTTGCCTTGCTGGAAGACGAGGTCACCGTCAAACGTTTTTACCGGGAAGCGAACGGCATTCGCTTGCAGCCGGAAAATGCCCGGATGGAGCCTATCCGCGTCCCGGACGTCGGCATTTGCGGCAAAGTCACCGGACTCATTCGTACCACCGTGCACTAGCGTAAGAAGCTTTCCCATGAGCAAAGCCAAACACCACTTCGTCTGCCAGACATGTGGCTATCACACCTCGAAATGGCTCGGCCGCTGTTCGGACTGCGGCGCGTGGAACAGCTTTGTCGAAGAACCCGTTGTTCCTACGCGTGGAGGCCGTCAGGTGGCGGCGGCACAACGGCAACTCCCTCTTCCATTGGCAGACGTGAGTACGGGAGAAGAAGCACGCCTCCTGACGGGCATCGGCGAGCTTGATCGGGTGCTTGGCGGCGGCATTGTGCGCGGCTCGCTCGTCCTCATCGGTGGCGATCCGGGTATTGGGAAATCAACCCTGATCCTGCAAGCACTGGCTGGTCTTAGCCAGCGCGACCGCACACCGGAGCAAACGGTGCTCTATGTCTCCGGCGAAGAATCAGCAGCACAGCTGCGTATGCGTGCTGATCGCCTCGATGTCCAGAGCCAGCAGGTCTACATTTTTACCGAAACGTCGGTGGAAGCGATTCGCGATCAGGTCACACGCCTGCAGCCACAGGTGTTGGTGATCGATTCGATCCAGACGGTGTTCACCGCAGAGATCAGCGCAGCACCCGGCAGTGTGAGTCAAGTGCGGGAGAGCACCGCGCAGCTCATGACGCTTGGGAAATCCTTACAAATTCCTATTTTGATCATCGGACATGTCACGAAGGAAGGCGCCATTGCCGGGCCACGTGTCCTGGAACACATGGTAGACACCGTGCTCTATTTCGAGGGTGAACGGCATAACGCGTATCGGATCCTGCGGGCGGTGAAGAATCGCTTTGGAGCGACAAATGAAATCGGAGTCTTCGAGATGCGGCATGACGGTCTGCGCCAGGTTGAAAGTCCGTCCGAGCTGTTTCTAGCCGAGCGCCCATTGCACGTCAGTGGGTCGACCGTCGTGGCTTGTATGGAAGGCACACGACCGCTGCTGGTCGAGCTACAAGCTTTAGGAAGCCCGAGCGGCTTTGGCACGCCTCGGCGTGTCGCAAATGGCATCGAGTATCAACGTATGGCACTGTTACTCGCCGTTTTGGAAAAACGTCTTGGCCTCCCTCTGCAAGAGCATGATGTGTACATCAACGTTGTGGGGGGGATGCATATTGACGAGCCGGCTCTGGACCTAGGCGTGGTCACAGCAGTGGCATCAAGCCTACGGGATGTGCCGATCGATCCCGAACTCATTGTCTTTGGCGAAGTAGGACTGACGGGGGAAGTACGGGCCGTCAGTCATGTCGAGGCGCGTTTACGGGAAGCGGCCAAGCTGGGATTCCGCCGTTGCTTGTTGCCGCAAGCGCATAGTCAGATGGCGGTAGCAGGGATAGAACTTTTCGGTGTGCGCACCGTCGCCGAAGCGTTGCAGGTCCTCGTACAACGCCACGCGGCGGGGGCAGCGAGTGCACCGGTTTCCATGGTATCATAACGTCAAACGTCCGAGTGTAGGAGATGTAGCATGACACAGCAGACGGCGACCAGCATCAGCGAAGACAAACAGCGGGCTCTGACCCTGGCGTTCGCGCAAATTGAGAAGCAATACGGCAAAGGGGCCATCATGCGGCTGGGTGAATCGCAGGCTCTCGACATTCCAGTCATCCCGAGTGGCTCGCTGGCACTGGACGCGGCTCTCGGGGTTGGCGGGCTTCCCCGTGGCCGTATCATCGAAATATACGGACCTGAGGCGTCAGGGAAGACGACGCTGGCTCTCCATGCGGTCGCGTCCGCCCAGCGTAATGGTGGGGAAGCGGCATTTATTGATGCGGAACATGCGCTCGACCCGGTGTATGCGCGCAATCTCGGGGTGAATACGGACGAACTGCTGATCGCGCAGCCCGACAATGGCGAGCAAGCCTTGGAAATTACCGATGTCCTCGTGCGCAGCGGCGCCCTCGATGTGGTGGTGATCGACTCGGTGGCCGCGTTGGTCCCGCAAGCGGAAATCGACGGCGATATGGGGGATGCGCAGATGGGCTTGCAGGCACGGCTGATGTCGCAAGCCATGCGGAAGCTCACCGGAATGATTCACAAAACAAAGACCTGTGTGATTTTCATTAACCAATTACGGCAGAAAATCGGAGTCTTTTTTGGCAATCCGGAAACGACCACAGGTGGGAACGCTCTGAAGTTTTACGCTTCGGTCCGTATCGACGTGCGGCGGGCGGATGCGATTAAAGCCGGGCAAGAAATCATCGGCAATCGCACCCGGGTAAAAATTGTCAAAAACAAGGTGGCACCTCCCTTTAAGCAAGTCGAATTTGATATTATGTACGGCAGAGGCATTTCTGCTGCGGGCGAACTGCTGGATCTGGCAGTGCAGCATACTATCATTGACAAAAGCGGCTCATGGTTTTCCTACGAAGGTGAGCGCATTGGGCAGGGGCGTGACAACGCCAAAACCTATCTGCAAGAGCACCCGGAACTTACGTCGGTCATTGAAGGCCGCGTACGGCAAGAGCTCAATATGCCTCAGATAGACAGCGAAAGTCTCGCCGCCACCGCACAAGCGGCAAGTATGGAGCCCGTCGATTTATTCACAGATGAGGCTTCAGGAACAACCCCACTGGATGAAGACTAAGGGACCTCATGTTTGCAGGCGAGTTTTCGTGCAAGCTGGATGACAAAGGGCGCTTTGCTGTTCCGTCGTCGCTCCGGGAGCGTTTTAGCCTCCCGGACAACCCTGACGTCAAAAAAGCGGTCCTGGTGAAGTCGCAACAAGAGCCCTGTTTGTGGCTGTACCCCGTGGCGTACTGGTATGCCGTACTGGAACACCAACGTGGTCATTTAAGCGAACGGGAAAGCCGCCTGTTTATGCATTCCATGGTCTCCGAAGTCATCGAAGTAGAAATTGACCGAGCCAGTCGGATCTTAATACCCCGCAAATTACGTGAGCATGCGGGTATTGGGGAAGAAGTGATGCTGGTCGGTTTGTACGATCGGCTGGAAATCTGGGGGAATGATACCTGGTTAGCGCATCTGAGTGATTTGGAAGACGAACACGAAATGTCCTTGGGCAAAGTTTTGCAGATGCCGAGTGTCAAGCCGTTTGTGCCTGGAGAGCAACCCCGCCTATGAGCATCCAAGTCAATCAGGTCAAAGGGGACATTGTCGAGCTGATCTTCAATCCCCGTGAAGACGATCTCCGCGTTGGCGAATCCTTACGTATTCAAGAACGTGAAAATCACGAAGGACTCGTCGTACAGATTGTTGCCTTTCGTATGGTGACATACCCCTCGCTCATTCAAGAGCAACTGCAGTTGGCCGTTGGACAATCCCCGGCGTTATCACCGGAAATTCTTACATATCTGACCGAAACACAGGAAAGGTTAGACGATCTCGAAGTCGACGAAGTACGCAATTTGAAGATCGCCATCAGTAAAATCCGCAAGCTGACTGGCCAAAGTTGGGATCAATGGGACGGCTGGATTCCGACACGTGATGTTGACGTGACGCGTATTACGGATCAGGAGCTCTTTGCGAATAGCATTGACGATCTCGGCAATCCGCTCCACATGGGTGAGACGCAGCGTGGGAAGCCGTTTCACATTGAAGGGCATTATCTCGAAAAGGTCAACGTGGTTACCGGTGTGAAAGGCTCAGGGAAATCACATCTGTCCAAAGTGTTACTGCTTGAACTGATCAACGCCGGGGCGCCGTGCGTCGTCTTCGACTTGAATCGTGAATACATTCATTTGCCCAAGCACGACATGGATCCGCTGACCGGTGAGGTGCATCGTAAGGGTATTCTTCACCTCAAAGCCGGTGACAATCTGAAGCTTGGCGTGCGACAGTTTGGTTTAAGTCCTTTGGTGACCATGTTGACCAAGTTCGGTCTGCCGGATGTGTCGGCGATGCACTTCGAAAATCGTATGTCGCGCCTGTTGCAGGAGGCCTGGTACCACGAACAACAAGGGAAAGCAGCACCGTTTATAGGTATCCAGCACCTCCTTGACATGGCTGACGACCTCGAATTCTCGCCGAATGAAGTGGTCAGTGCGGCGATTCGCAGCCGATTAGAGGCCGCACGTAATACCGGCGTTTTTGCAACCCATCCGGACGACGCGACATCATTGCAAGCAGAGTACGACAAGATTCGGCACGGCGGGGCCTTGGTGATTGACATCTCCAGTCTCACCAACATGTCTCGGCACGGCTTTGTGCAGGCGATCATCGACATTCTGCGAGAAATTTGCGAACGGGAGATTCAACGGGGCACCGGGCGCTTTCCCTTTGTATTCTTCGAGGAAGCACACCTCTATATCAACCGGAACACCATTGGGTATATCGTCACGCGCTCACGTCACCTTGGCATGACGTGTTTCTTTGTGACAAATATGGTTGGTGGGCTCGACGAAACGGTTCTACGGCAAGTAGACAATTTGTTTTTGCTGCACTTGCCCTTCGATGACGATGTACGACACATCAGCAAAAGTGCGATCGTCGACCAGGAAACCATGGGGTCCTATGTCAAACGGTTACGACGCCACCATGCCTTGATCTTAGGTGATGTAACACGGCAATACCCCATGATTGTTAAAGTGAAAAAACTCGAAGGCATTCGCACCGCAGGTGAAACACAATATTTCTTCAAGCCCAAATCAGCACGGACGAAGGATGACAATACTACGGTTGCTGTAGCCGCTAACAGTTATGTCGCAGAAGAGGCAGCACCACTGCTTGATCCTGCCTCTCCACAACAAGCGGAGTTACCGATTACGGAAACCCGGCTTCCAAGTGCAGAGGAAGAAACCCTGCTGGCACGGCTCCAGGCCTTATGGCCGGATATTATTTCCGGCATTCGCGACAAGAGTGCCTTTCTCGGGTCAGTCCTCATCGCCAGCCGCCCGGCACAATTACTGGATCACACTTTGACGATCAATTTTCCGGCACGTGACGGTTTTCATCGTGATATGCTCGAAGACGCCGAGTATCGTGCCCTAGTTGAACAGGAATTGAGTACTTTTCTGCGACAGCCAGTGAGAATTGTGTGTCAAACCACGGACTCTAACGGCAAAGCACAGTAACGGTTCGACGGCACGTACACCAGGACCACGGCATGGATAGGTCACATGAGACGGTGGAACTCAACCTGGTCTTGCCGCTCCCACCTAGTGTCAACCATCAATACGCCACGGTGCATGGACGTCGTGTGTTGTCACGGTCCGGACGTGCCTACAAAGCGCTGGTGGCAGCGGAAGTCGAAGACTGGCAACAACGGCATGCTCCTGCAGAGAGTGACCTTGACGTTTTTCGGCTACATTACCTTGGTTTAACAATCACATTCTTCTTTACGACGGCACTGCGTCGTGATCTGGATGGTGGTCTCAAGATTGCGCAGGATGCGGTGTGTGAAGCCCTTGGTGTGAATGATAATCTGGTGGCGGAAATTCATTTGCACAAGCGTATCGATCGGCTCAATCCACGCATTGAACTCTCATTATGCACACTCACAGCAGGGGTTCTTGAGCAGGATACGGGAGGCGTGTTCGAACTACCAGTGAGTCCTGTTTCGCGCCCAAAACGGCGAAAACGACGGAAACAGCGCAGCTTGGAAGAACTCGTTGCTCGGCATAAGTGGTCGTAGCGTATATAGAACACTCTTTGCGTCTGGCGTGATCGTGTGATGATGGTTGGGCGGCAAGAGGGAATGAATGGCTATCGGCTCTAAGTAGTACGCATGCAAGCACGGAAGGGGTGCCATGCTCGATTTCGCAAAGGTGAGCCAACAGATCGCACAGATGGCAACGGCGGACCGCCTGGTAGCGGATGATGCGTCAAAGCGGCTCGACACGGCTTTTGGGCAGCTTCACATCGAATCGAATCGTTTACAAGCGTTTCTGGGCAAGCTCGCGGGAAGCAAAACGTCCTGGCTGTTGGCGGGCATACATGAATCCCCAGCGCGGGTTTATACGCTGCCGAACTGCCCATCTACCGTGACAGTTGTCGCCACAGACGGCTCACAAATTGCCCCGAGCCATCATGAGATCGTCGCGGCGTTTCTCGTCAATATCTCCACCGTAGTGCTGCACTACGGGACGGGACAAGGCGCGGAGCTGACGAGTACGCCAACGCTGTTCTACCAGGACGAAGACCTCTACATGGAGTATGGCGGACAACGCGTACAGGTCACGGGCGACCTCCTGGGCATGCGCCGCACGATTATGGAGTGCGAAACGCTGATGCAATGTGCCACCGCGGCCCGGCAGAGCGTTAAACAGGTGTGTGCATGGTCAGATGGGAGTCTCATTGTGTGGCAGCTTGAAGGCAAGCCGCACGATTATCAGCGCCCGACGCTCGAGCGCTTTCTCGCCTGCTTGGAAATCGGACGACAACACCGTATTCCTGTCGCCGGATATATTAGTCGACCGCGTAGCCGTGATGTCATGAATGCCTTGCGGGTCGGGCTCTGCCCGTATGACTTTGCCAACTGCGATCGGTGTGACTACCTCAAAAACCACGAGGAACCACCGTGCGATGCAATCGATGCCTTGAGTGACCGGCGCTTGTTCGAGCGCGTATTACAGCCAGGGGAACGCACGCAGGTGTTTGAGAGTCAATCGCGTATTCTACACGAGTACGGGGTCCATCGTATCGGGTTTTTCTATCTGCATGTCGGGACAGAAGTTGTGCGCATCGAAATTCCGCATTGGGTTGCCACGGATCCCGAGCTGCTCGATCTCGTGCACGCTGTGACGTACGATCAAGCCCAGAAAGGCGGAGGATATCCGGTGGCGCTGGCGGAGGCGCATCAACGCGCGGTGGTACGCGGTCCTGAACGCGAACTCTTCTACAACATGGTATCGGCGGTGATGGTGCGGCGCGGTATGCGTGCGGCGCTGTCGCCCAAAAACCTGCGCAAACG